>Ga0224497_10000073_pt1 | contig 83972 bp, 106 predicted proteins | sample SF_Jul11_sed_USG_4_FD_167970 | JGI IMG/M metagenome (GOLD analysis project Ga0224497, IMG submission 167970) | Sediment microbial communities from San Francisco Bay, California, United States - SF_Jul11_sed_USGS_13 | ecosystem: Environmental > Aquatic > Marine > Sediment | place: USA...
AATCCTAAGGCAATTGCCACTCCCAAGAATACAGGAGAGATCTCTGTTCGAGACAAAATTTCATTTGTTAATGGCAAGTCCGTAAACTGGATTGTAATTGCTGTCAGGAGAGCACCTGTGCCAATAACTGCCACCAATAAAATCAGACCCGAGATTAATGCCTTGAGCATCTTATCTGATTTTCCAACTGCAGTGTTGAAGGAAAAGGCTGAGATTGGACCTAGTAACGGCGATATCAGCATTGCACCTATTACCAAAGAGGCGTTGTTTGCAAAAAGCCCTGCAGCTGCAACACCCGCAGCAATGACTATCATGAAAAGGAGATTTTTGTTAAAACTCACACTTGGTTCTATTAAAGACTCATATTCTTCAATCAGTTTTTTCTTTTTTACCTTGACTTGCTTTGACTCTAGCTCTTTGACATAATTTGAGAGATAGTCAGAAAGCGTTGCCTCTATTGCAAAGCTAGTCACATACAATTCTTTTCTCCTAGTATCTATAATCTTGTTCAATTCATTTGCTAGTCCGCTTGATAAAGAATCAGGACATATTCCAGTATATCGCAAAAGCTTTTCGTCTTCTGCCAAAGTCAATTCGGCATGAAAAGGAATTTTATATTTCTTGAAAGTATATTCTACGCTTTGACTTTGTTGTTCATAACAAATAACTTCAATTTTTCTCAAATCTTATGTTTTTCTTTTTTTGAGTAAATAAAATCTTTATCTATTGTCATGTCTGTCGTGTGAAATTCATCATGTACTTAATGAGTAATACATACACTGTATTTACATGAAGGATGAAATTGACTCGTTTGTAAATGATGTAAAAATTTATTCAAACGGTTTGATTACTGCACTAGAAAATAAAAAACATTCAGAATCTCTAGATTATATCCATGAAATGAAAAGATGTTTAAAATCAATTCATGAGTATTTGGAAATGAAGAAGGACATAAAGTCCAGCAAGTTTTGATGTCATTTTACTATTAAAAGAGGACATTTTAGATCATCTAGTAGATAGTTTGCCATGCTTTCATGATATTTTCCTTCAGTGCCAATTAATTTTGTTTGGCCTATGATAACTGCATCAATATTGTTTTTCTCAACATATTCTACAATGGTTGATGGTGCAAATGATGATTTTAAGACAACGTGTTTTATTGGCTTTTTCAACTCTTTTATTTTGGATTCGATTTTTTCTAGTTCTGATTCTATGAGTTTCTTTTCTTGTTCAAATTTTTGATTCTTGTCTTGTTTTCTGAAAAAAGACAGTATCGATTGATTTTCAATACAAGTCAATAGAGTGATTTGTCCGTCTATTCTTTTTGCAAGTTCTATTGCAGCCTTTAGTCCTCGTTCGGCACCCGGAGTTGCATTGTATGGGACCAAAATGGATTCAAAATCAAATTCATTATTCATGTCTTAATAATTTATTTTCCTGAATTTAAACTAGAAATAAACTACAAATTTTCTGGCACTTCCAATAATTAGAAAATGGGGTCCAGTATGGTACTCAGTTGGACTTGGTGGAACAATTATGTTTATCATGATCTGGATAATAACAAGGATCCCTGACAATTTCATTACTGGTAGAGGTGGGCGAATTAGTGACAATGGCATACTAATAGTATTCCAGATGGCTTTGTTGGATTGGTAATTGCTATTCTAATCCTAGAAAAGAAACGACTAGCTCAAGAATAGATGTATCTTTCAGAATTTATTTCCATGTACATTTCAGTATTATTACATTGATGTATGTAATCACATAAACTAAATTCTCTTTTGTTCTTGGATTTATCATTGTTTGACTGGTTAACAAAAGATGGTAAATTACTCTTGTCTGCAAGAATGATAAGGACATTCTCGTATGGATTCTTGAGTATAATTCTTGCAATTTATCTGAAGCAAATTGGTTTTGATGATATTCTAATTGGGGTAATCCTTTCAGTAACTCTGTTAAACAGTGTATTTTTCACATTATTTGCTAGCTTTTATGCAGACAGATTTGGCAGAAGGAGAATTTTAATAATTTATGCTGTTTTGATGTCTACAGCAGGAACTATTTTCATTCTTACTGATAATTATTTAGCATTAATCATTGCAGCACTAATTGGAACAATCAATGTAACCGGATCCGAGACAGGCGCATTTTTATCCATTGAGCAAGCGATCCTACCACAAACAGTAAAAAAAATTAAAAAAAGAAACACTCTCTTTGCATTTTACAATATGGGTGGGACATTTGCAATGTCTGTAGGCATTCTACTTTCTGGAATGCCACAGATACTGCAAGAAATAGGTTGGTCCAATGTTGAATCATTCAAGCCTCTTTTTGCAACATATGTAATTGCAGGATTGATTGTGGTAATTTTGTATCTATTTTTGAGTAAAAATATAGAAGTGAAAAATAAACACAAAATAAAGTCCCAGGGATCTCCTTTGAAACAACTCTCTCCAAAGTCAAGATCTGTGATAGGAAAGATGTCTGTATTGTTCTCTCTTGACTCTTTTGCAGGAGGGTTTGTGATTCAGAGTATCATATCCTTTTGGTTCTTTACACGATTTGGAATTGACCTGACCACACTTTCTTTTGTGTTTGCAGCAGCAGGAGTTCTCACTGCATTCTCATATATCATTGCCACAAGAATTGCAGACAGAATAGGGCTCATCAATACCATGGTGTTTACACACATTCCAGCCAATATCTTACTTGTATTGCTTGCATTTGCTCCAACATTCCCAATCGCATTGGGACTGCATCTTGCAAGGATGACACTATCTCAGATGGATGTTCCGACAAGGCAGTCTTACATTGTTGCAGTGGTGGATGAAAACGAGAGAACAGCAGCTGCTGGAATCACAAACACTTCAAGAAATGTCGCACAAGCAATCAGCCCCTCAATAACTGGATTAATTATACATTCATTGTGGCTATCTGCTCCCTTTGTTATTGGTGGAATGCTAAAAATTGCATACGATGTTGGAGTCTACTTTAGCTTTAGAAAGATAAAGCCTCCAGAAGAAAAATAGTATTTTTTGTATAATTGCATTCTTAATCATAAGTAAACATGTACATTGATAATTGCAAAAAATACTAAAATAAATCAAGAGTGAGAATACAGTTATTTTCTCACATATGCATAAACTGGATAGATTTTTCCAGTGACTTTATTTCTATAATTCCATTCGCCGTCTTTCCATTTAATTTGTTCAAAGTATTCTTGTATTGAAGAATGCAGTTTCGCATAAACTTCACCGCCAATTAGAATCTGGTCTGGGTGAGCATGACCTTGTATTTTTGCAACCATATTCATTGAAGGTCCAAGAAGATCAACAAATGATTCTTGCTCATTCTCCCCATAACGAATGATTGTATTTTCACCAAAATCAATTCCAATTTTTATGGCAAGATCAGGATAGTCATACTGTTGTAAAACTGGATTGATCCCAGTTTTGACTACCTTGAGCATTGATTCTGCACAGCTAACTGAGCTGTCTGCAATGTTAGTGGCCCATCTTTTTCTGCAAAATAACCTATTACTGCATCACCTACGGATTTTAAGATATATCCATTATGCTGCTTTATCACATATCCCATTTCCTGAGCAAATGAGCTTACTATCATAGCTAGTTGTTTTTGGGGAAGATCCATAACCATTTGTGCAGAACCTACTAGATCCACATACATGACAATCATTTTTGCACTGGAAAAAACATTCTATCGAAGAAATCTATCAGAATCAGTATAACATCAGAGTATTGTTGATCTTGTTTAAGTGCATTCCATACTCTTTTCTGGACTTCCTCTACAAGTACATCGGAACTGACCACCTATACATTTTTTCGTCCTAACATGATATCCACTATATTTTGGTTTTTGCTTGAAAGTAAATTGTCCAGTCCTTTTTTTGTCATGTTTTTTGTAGAACTATTTGAATTCAACAACATTCTTTGAATTGTCTGCTAAATAAGGTTCGAATACGGGATAAAGTGGCAACTTGTAACATTAGTGTTTATCGTTCAATCCCCACATTTTGGTTTTCATCATCTGACTCTGATTTGAAGTTACATTCAAAACCATAGTCAGAGTATTGTAAGTTGTTCAACAGCATTTCCATCAAATATTTAACTCCACATTTGAATTGAATTAGAAATTCAAAGTGAGTTTTGTTCAAACATGAAAAGTATGTAACGTTCCAATTTCTTTTTCAACTTTTTCTCTCCAAATACCATTCATCGTATAATTCTGCAAGATGTATTATGATATCTTTTCGTTATGTTACATTGTTCTTGTTCTCTGTAATAAGAATAAGTATCGATTAGTTATGCTTGTTGCAGAATTAAGTGCAATTCTTGTACCTTAATGCGCATTAAGGGTGACTATTTTCAATTTTTTGAAACTTGACAATAGCTATGACTAATTTTGAGAGGATTTAAAAGAGAAAAACACATATCACATACCATGATGCAAAAATGCCAGTTCGATAATTGCAATGGAAATAATTTGATTACAGATGCATTCAATGGAGAAATTTTTTGCGCTGACTGCGGTACCGTAATAGACGAGAAATTAGAAAATCATAATGAAATTCCAATTCACAGTCTAGAAGATTTTATGACAAAGAGTCATGTTGGACCTAAACAGTCTCTTTCAATGTATGACAAAGGAATGTATTCTGTTATTGGAAAAGACAAAGACTCCACTGGGAAGCCATTAAACTCATTTAACAAATCAAGATTTAATCGATTAAGAATATTAGATAGCAGAAGTAAAACAAGAAAATCATCACAAAGAACACTTATGAAATCTTTGACTTTTCTAAACGGATTAAAAGAAAAACTGGGTATTTCTGAGAATACAGTAGAAATCACATGTTCACTATTCAGAAGAGCACAAAAACACCACTTGACAAAGGGTAGGAGCTCAAACCATCTGATGGCAGCAGCATTGTATGTGTCATGCAGACAAACTATGACTCCTAGAAGCCTTGATGATATCTCAGATACGGGCAACATTACAAGAAAATACTTGCAAAAAGCAGTCAGGGTATTAATTGATGAGTTTGGCCTGAATCTGCCTCAATACAATACATCCTCATTTCTGACTAAATTATCAAGTGATCTTGGTATTTCTGAAAAAACTCAGCGTTATGCTTTGAGTATATTATCTGATGTTGAAAAATGCGGCTCTTCTGCAGGAAAAAATCCTGTTGGACAAGCTGCTGCCTCATTATATCTGGCATCAATGTTAATGGGTGATAACGTGAACCAAAGAAAGTTTTCTGAAATCTCTGGCGTGTCCACCGTAACTCTGCGTAATCGAAAAAACACAATCCAAAAAATATTGAATTTGTAATTTGTACAGTGTTGTTTGCGGGATTAATATGGTTTCTATTTTAATTTAATCCAAAAACATTGTTTACAAAATACCGATAAAACACTAAAGAGCAAATCTCACCACTGATGAGCGTTACAGGGCTCTAAAATCCCAACTGCGATAACAATACTTTGTTATTGTAATTCCAAGATTACAATATCATATACAATTTGATACCGATCTGGACTAGCAAGATAAATTTCTAAAAACATAATGCTGGCAATGAACACATTGTTCTAACAATTACCACTGGTTTGATCTGTGTTTAAATGATCAATACAACCTACTATTATGTGCTAGATAGAATAACCACAAGAAGAGATATCAGAACTATTACAAAATCTGAAAACCCTCATGAAAAAGCAATGTATCAATTTTTCAAAAAAGAAATAAGACTACATGATATTAAAATTTCACATACAGATGTATCAGTAACTGGAAACACCAGGAAAGAACGAAAATATATTTGTGGAGTTTGGAAAATACCTAACTTTCATAAAACCATCCCATGGATACGTATAGGGATTCCACATGATGATATTTCACCTTCGCTAGAGATTGTTCTTCCTGTTTTTCACGGGGACATGCCTAATCTTTGGTCCAAAGGAAAAAACTATTTCAGACTAGGAATGGAATAGAAAATATGGCAAACATCAGATTAGAGAGTTTCATCCGAGCCCTTCAATAGCCATGTTCTCTCTATTCTCTTTACTTCTTTCAACCCTGCTGCAATCAATACTGCTGTAAAACAACGTTCCGTGTTAAAGGTAGGTCAAAAAATAATAATTGGTGAGATATCCGGAACAATCACTGCAGTGGAATTACTGCACATAATCATTGCAACTGAAAACAACGAGAGCATTATTGTTCCAACCAAAGAACTTAACAACACACACATCACAATTATTGGTGAGACACAATGATTAACACCAACGCCTTTAGTAATATTCTTGTAACTTATGTAAAACCAACAAACAAGGAAACCGCATTTAACATGGGCTTGTCTTTGGCAAAATCCAGTCATGCCAAACTGTCCGTTGTGGAATTCCTGCAAACCGAACAACCCGAATTTCTCTTCTTTAAGAGTAAAAATAACAAGAAAAAAGAGAATAAACAAAAACATCTGGTAGAGGATGCACTAAAGAAATTCGAAGAAAAGGCAAAACAAGAAAATGTTGACCTTAAAACATCATTCAAATCCACAGAAACATTGGTTGACAGCATAATCCAGTACGTTGAATCCAACAAAATAGACCTGCTTATAGTTGATCATCCACACATGTCTCATTCAGAAGAAACACACTACAATGACGTGGTAAACGCAATCCACGATGAAGTAAAGTGTAACATGCTGACTCTAAAATAATATGGATTATTAATGAAACAAAATAACTATAAGAAAATTCTTGTTCTTCATGGGGGATTTGAAGCTGGTGATTCCGCTCTTTCTCATGCAATAAATCTGGCAAATCTATCAAATGACACCGTAACAATTCTTCATATTGTAAATGTTCCAACGTATCCAATAGAAAGCATATCAAACAAAATTGAAAGAGTTGAGCTACAAAAAAAATTACATGATACAGCATTACACATGAAAAAAACAATGGAGCAGGAATTTCAGAAAAAAATAAAAAAATACAACAAGAAAAAAGTTAAGATTTCACTTGTGATAACTATGGGTCCTACTTTACAAAAAATCTTAGAATATGAAAAGAAAAATAATTTTAATTTGATAGTCATGGCTAAAAGCAAGGGTTCTAGATCAGTAGAGAGTAGATCAGTTGTTGGGGGGTTGACGATAAAATTATTGGAACAATTACGTTGTCCAACCTTAATGCTAGACGTACCGGCATCTGCCAAATTTATTGCTACTCGTTAAATATCATAATTTCCTTTCAATAGTGTAAAATAGTAAACAGACTTGATGACAAACAAATAGATGAAATTGTACAATCTATAATTAATCCCAAGAACATTTTCAGTATTTACAATGATGACCGAAATACACGATATGGGTTCAGAATATGAACAAAGATGATATGAAACGTTGTGCCAATCTATTAGAAGAAATTTTACTACCATTACTGTCCAAACCTTATACAATTTGGATAAACACCAAGCCAAATGATTCTGATTTTTAATGAAGTATTGGAATTTTACCTGTATTTTGTGAAAAATGCTTTTGCATCCTGTGGGGCTCTGGCAAATCTGCCTTCTACTTCGTCCCAATTAACCACATTCCACCAAGCTGCGATGTAATCTGGTCTTTTATTTTCATATTTTAGATAATATGCATGCTCCCATACATCCAGTCCTAATAGTGGCACAAGTTCTTCTGTGATTGGGCTGTCTTGGTTGGATGTAGTTTTAAATTGAATTTTCTTTGATTTTGGTTCATATATTAGCCATCCCCAGCCGCTACCTTGAATGGCTGCTGTATTTGCTGAAAATACTTCTTTGAATTTCTCAAAACTTCCAAATTCTTTAACTATTTCATCTTTTAGTGCACCGCTAGGTTCTCCACCACCATTTGGTTTCATGCTCTTCCAAAATAATTCATGATTATTGTATCCACCACCATGAAAATTAATACGTCCTCTAACTTCTGGTTTGAGTTGATCCAAGTCTGAAAGTATAATGAGCAATCCAAGATCTTGGTTTTCTTTTGACATGTTTTCCCATGCATCATTTAATCCATTTGTGTAAGCTTGATGATGCTTTGAATGATGTATCTCCATCGTTTGTGCATCAATGTAAGGCTCTAATGCATCATATGCGTATGGTAATCTGGGCAATAGAAAATCGGACATATAATTTATTGTGAATTTTATACTATAAACATTTTTCATAATATGATAAAATAGAGCGATTTTGAATTTCTCATGTCTAACTGTTTTTATTTTTAGCCTCGAAATGGTTGTTGGTGAAAAGCAATTCCAGCAATACAAATGGATCTAAAATGAACTTCTACAGGATCCATTTTTATCTTCGGATATATTTTTCATTCTTTCATTAGAGTTTTCATTGTGCCTAAAATTACCACTGACAAAACTAGAAAGTTTGTTGAAAAGATTACTCCTAATGACATATCATATCCCAAAACTTGGAAGAATCTTACAATGATATGTCGGGTTGTACCTGCAGAAGTAGACGTTGGGGTCTCGTATCTTAATGACCCTGAAGAAGTAGAGGCGATATTAACAAAGGTTGGGAAGCGAGATATGAAAGAGACAACTGACAAAAAGGAGCACATCTAATTGTACAAGAGAGGTGTCCGTACATCGATGAAAGCAAATTAAGTTGCGGATGCGATAAAGATATCCTGGTAGACATAGAACAACCAAAAGTCAGATTTAGAAACTTTGATGACTCTGCGTTATACTTTGCGATGTGGGTGTATGTAAGGGATTACACTTCTCAATTCCCAGTAGAAAGTAAGTTGAGGTCAATAATGTACCAAGAATTCAAAAAGTATGACATTAGAATACCTTGGCCAATTAGAACTGTATATCAGGGAGATGAGAAAAAAGAAAATGATGAAATCTCTAAACTAAAAAAAGAGAGACAGAAAGTATTAGACGAATACAAATCAGGCACCTAAGTCAAAACTTTACTGCTTTTTTCCACATTTATAACAAAATCTTGAATCAGATGATATTTCCAATCCGCATTTCTTGCATCCCTTTGTATTTACATCCACTTTGGCATGCATGAGTTGTCTCAGAACCTTGTCTTCCCCGACAAGCTCATCAATTCCTGCAAGCACTCCCCTGATCACATCATCATTGATGTTGAATATTGGTCGTACTGTCTTATTTTTAGAGTCGACATATTTTATCTGAATCATCTTGTCATCCTTGTGATAACCCGTCTTTCCATGAATTATGTTTGCTTCTGTAATTGATGATGCATTAATGGAGATTTTTTTAGAGTCAGGAGAAACAAAGATTATCTTGTCATTGGAATCTTTTGATCTCTCGAGTATCAGCTTGCCTTCATTGACACTGTGCGACCAGCCAAGATAGCCGCCGACATAATCACAGTCATATTGTAACACTTGTTTTTCAGATTCTGACGTGTTTGCAGTGGATTTGCCATGTGCAGAAACGGTTTTGCTCTGACTTAGGAATCCTATCTGGTCCTTTACAAACTTCCAAAGGCTACCTTCGAATTTTTTCCCTGTGTACAGTTTGGCGATTGTGACCGATATTCCGACTATGGGGACCAGGAATAGCGGGGCAGACATGAGCAAATTCTTTCCCCATTCGCCAGTTCCTATTGTCACGTGAAAGCTGTTGGGAGATCCTTCCAGCATTATGTCGGTGCTTCTTCTTGCGCCTGCGGCTGTTCTGAGCATGCCCACTTTTCGTGCTTGGATAAAAATTCCCTTTCCGGTATTGTTTTTTGAAAAAGCAACCTCGAATTTATTTTCTTGAAGAAAAGTCTCTATCCTGTTAGCTAGTCTTTCAAGATCAACATGTTTACCTGTAAAGTGCTGTGTCTTTGCCACTGTGATATCAGACAATTACTTGTTAAAAAATCTTAATCCATAATTACTAGCATTTTGTTGGTATGACTGCAAATATTATGAAATGAAAATTTCACTACGATCAGCAATCTTTGTCTGCGTCCATTTCTATCCCCAAAATGGTTAGGCGAATCCAAGTGAAGTTGAATCTCATGGCCAGATCATTACAAATTGTGGAATTTTGAATCTAAAAGAGAAATTATTGTAGAGTTTATCCAAATTTAAAAAACCTGCAACGTCTCTACAAAGTGGTGAATTAGGCAACATCCAAAGTGTAAACCATAATTCACCTGAATTCTTGCTGAATCCTCCTAATTATGGAATCAAGATGACTAATCTCTCCATAAATTCAGAAAATGTCCTAGCGTGCCCTCGTATACAGGGGTACCAGTGACATCCATATCAACTAGCGTAAGACGCTATACATAGGTACACTATTTGATCAAATGGTTACAGATTGTATTTTGTAAAAATAATTTCAAAAATTATCTAGTTGGTTGACGGCAATTACCAGTGCCTCTCACCATTATCACATATCATAAATTATAGCATACGTCTATAGGGAGAGTCAATCCATAGACGCGATGAGTAAACAAATTCAGACTCAAACATCAGAGGACATCTATGATACATGCAAACAGAACGTAGAAAAATACTTTGAAAATGCAGAAAGTACTGTACCGCAATATTTTCAGTCATTGACAAGCATACAAGTAGAATGCTACAAGGCATGCAATAATGCAATTGCCTCGGCAATCTCTTTGCAACAAGAATTTGCAAAAAAGACCGGAATTTTTACCGAGATTCCGGAATCTGTCAGAAAAGGAATTGTCGATACAGGCAAGCAAATCAACAAGGTAAAATCTGTACAGAATCAAATAGTGCAAGCAACAACCAATTCAGTCCTACAAAACATCAAGACATGGAATGACAGCGCAAGTGCTTTTACTGATTTGAACAGAAACATTCTGCAATCATGGATTTCAACATTCACACAGACAAGAAATTGATGTGACTTCTTTTTTCTAACTTTACCTGAGCATTAGATATATTCACATGTTTGAAGATCTTTTTGATACTTGTTACATTTCAGAAAAAGAATCAGGCGGTAAACTCTATCAAAGAAGGTTGAAGAATTACTTTAATGCAGTCATCTTTAATAAAATAAATTATTTAAAAAATTTCTTTTACCATTATCTATTATGTTCTGAATTTCTTTTACCATTATCTATTATGTTCTGAATTTCTTTTACCTTGTTTTGAAGATCAATTTTTGGTTCTGTGAATACAAGAAGAATGTAACTGCAAATGTTGATTGTAATTATCGATGTTTTTTCTCTTTGGATTGTAGAGCATCTGAATGCACCAAACGAATCATCAAAATCACTTCTAAAGCTTGATTCAAGTGCAAATCGCATGTACATCATCTGCCTGTTTTTATCGCTTACCATTGGGATTGTTTCTCCTTTGAATCCTCCTGCATACAAATTTCCACTATCGCTAATTAGCCCTGCAAACCTCACATTCTCAAGTCCTAAAACGTTGTCACATAATCCCTGCATCGAAGATTGGATTTTTTCCTCTTTAAGAATACTCATCACTCTAGTAATTCTTTTTTGAAATTTAAAGAGTCAAACCAAAGCATGCTAGTGCCAATTTTTCCAGAAAGCAGATCTCTTGGCAACTATCGATGAAACATGATTGGTGAAAAAATAAGAAAGGTTTTCAAAACTTAAGGCCAGAAATGAGTGTATTCTGGCGACAGTTTTGCACTGATTCCAATGCGGGGGATGCGACTTTGGTCTCAGTATTAGTTTAAGGCCTGAAACTATTGTTATCAGGCGACAACCAAACCTTTCATAGTTGCTTTTACATTATCACATTTAACTAGTGATAAATAATAATTCTAGTGGTAACTATGGTAATCATGGAGTCACTTTCTTTTTTTAAGATTATGCCATCCTCTACCAAATTACATTCCCAAAAGATGAAAATTCTAATTTTAATTACTTCATTACCCATGAATTATTTTTGGGAGGCGGAGCATTGTTTCGAAGATGCTCTAAACCTGTTTTCATAAAATGAGCATATTTGGCAGCAGATTTCTGTATGGTTGAAAACCACATCGAATTTTATCTTTCTTGAGGTCATAACAGTTGTAAGCCAGTCCATGTAGCTGCAGAATCTTTCAGCATCATCGAGTTCAACACAGGTTCTGAGTCTTTTGAGAGTCTGCTTAGTACTGTAGATGATTTTTTCCTTGCCTTCTATTCCCCATCTCTTCAAGGCGGTTTTGTCAAACTTGTAATATTCTTCTGTGATTTTCTTGGACAATCTTTCAATCATTTCACCATCTAGAAATTCCAAATCTGGCATGCAGCTAAGAACATAAAGAGATATTTTAAAGTGGAGTCAATTCCACATGATGACATTTGTGGCCATCTCACGAATTGATATCGATGAAAGTATGGCCGATAGGCTAGAGGATTCCTTCAGGGAAAGAAGCAGACAGGTGGATTCTGTTGACGGTTTTTTGGGCTTGCTTTTCTTACGTAGCAAGAAAAATCCGAATGAGTTTAGGGGAATTTTTCGATTCATAGACGAAGAATCATTCAAAAATTGCATGAAAAGTGACATGCACAGTAAATCCCATGACAAAACTCATCAGGAAATGACTGCAGCGATAAAGACAAACTCTTTAGAGTTTTTCAAAGAAATAACACAATGACCGGACAACTTGTTACATGTGTATTCGTTTTGATTGTTCATTCAAAGAATTCAGAGTATTGCCTGTCAAGAATTCCCATGATTTTGTAGGCCATCCTGTATATGTTGATCCAAGGATCCGTTATTATCAACAAGGCATCATCATACACGGGAAAGCTCATTATGACCACATTTTCTCTACGCGATGCAGAATATCTTACATGTCCTAGATTTGAGTTGTATCTCTTCCTTTTGTTTACGCGAGCTGTGCAACCTCAGAAAAGATCTCTTTTTTCTGTACATCATTCAAGTATATCTCTACTTTTTGCTTGTATCCACACGCCATTACCTCTCCGGTATCATTGATTAGTCCTGCAAATCTGACGGATGATTCTTCTTTTAGAATTCTTGTGCACTTCATGTGATACTCCTCTTTGCTTACAGTCAAGGCACACATCATTTATTCTCCGATCAGAGTAATGTTGAATATTATTTAATCAGGGATGGGAAATCCACCTAGTGCCAAGTTTAAGATACGAAATAAAAGAGTTCTATTTTACCGATACAGGCATTATAACGGCATGAGGCAAATCTTTGCAATACTTGCAGTTGGAGTGCCGCTGTTTTTGGCAGCATTGTTTATAGTAAACGGCATTATCTCAGAGACTTTTCCAATGCTAATAGAAACACCATTTGATGAGTCACAGAATTTACAACAAACATACCAAGCAGGATTGAATCACTGTGAAAACAATTATGGAAAGTCTGATGCGTTAGATAAGAAAAACGGGTTATGAGGAATGCGTCGACTCGGTTGAAAAATGGTATGCCGAAAACATTGAAAAATGATAAAACATCAGATAGATTTTCCCTTGTACTGACAGTCAATTATTTTGTGAAACGTATTGTATAATGGAATTACAGCCAGCGTTGATAAAAACTTGCTAAAAGCACCAATTGTATAGTGTCTCGTTTTTCTGGTTTCCTACTCACACTGAAACCGCAAGTGCAAAGAATTTGAAACTAAAAAGCAGCCTAGTGGAGGAAAATACGATCTTGGCCAAAAAAGATGTCAGATGTGTCAAATATTGGTTAGGTATGAAGAAATGCAATGTCCTTGTTGCCATTATCAGTTAAGAACCAAATCCAGACTTACTAGGTGTAAATCTAATGAGGCACAAATTTAGCCTGAGTCTATTTTCATTTCCAGTTGTGGTTCAAAACTCACAGAAACTAAACTGTGAAATCCTTGAATTGAAAAAATAGGCTCTTTGAAGGTTCAAGGATATATGGAACTAAACCGAAATGGGTTGGATTATTAATTACTGCATGTTTTTTTACCTGATAAAACAGACTTTATGAAATAATTATTATGTGATTATTTATCTGATGACGTATCATGTTAATTGGGAACAAGATTGCTAAAAGATTTGGTAACGCCAGAAAACGCAAATGTCTTTGTAGGAAAGCTTGGAGATATTTTAGAAAAAGCAATCGACAAACCATTGGGCTATGCCATCAATTGGGGTAGAATTTGGTCACTCTGGCCTGTCCACATTGAAACAGCTTGTTGCAGCGTTGAATTTGGCGCAGCATCAAGTCCTAGATATGATGTTGAAAGATTTGGTATCATTGAAGCATTTGGATCACTTAGACAATGTGATCTAGTTGTTGTTCAAGGAACTATTACAAGAAAAATGGCACCACGTCTTAGATTAGTTTATGATCAAATGCCAGAACCAAAGTATGTAATTGCTATGGGAGCTTGTGCAATTACTGGAGGTTTGTATTTTGACTCATACAATGTACTTCCAGGAATTGACGGAGTCATTCCAGTTGATGTCTATGTTCCAGGTTGCCCACCTAGACCTGAAACTCTAATCCAAGGATGTATGTTATTACAAGAGAAAATCAAGAGAATGAAGGCTAGGAAGTTTGTATGATGAAACTTGATTTTAAACTGGCCATAGCACATATTGAAAATCTCTCCTCATAGAGCATCTCTGAGTAATGTTAGACTGGTCATATTTCACCAATTTACGATATAGAAAATTTAAAAAAATAATGGCCCCTACAGAAAATCTGTAAAGAGCACTAAACCAGCTGCTACGGCACTTACCATAACAAATGCTGCTAATCCAAAGAGTTTTTTTCCGCTCATTGGTTCTTTTTGTTTTGTTTGCATGAATCGATTTAATGTTTTAGGTATATTAGATAGTGGTAAATATCAAGTCTAGTGGTAATATTTTGGCATTGACGATAATCTTAGAAAAAGTATTAGATTTTTTTATAAAACTTGTTTCCTTTGTTTTCAAAAAATACCTTTTATGCTATGTATCTCCAATTATTTCGGAATTGACATCAGGAGCTGTCTTAATATTATTGTAAATATTATTAATTTGTAAAAACATCATGAATGAGGGCCAATTCATTGTACCAATTTTGATTGCCTCTGCCGTTGGAATTTTTGTAGGAACACGAATCTGGATTTTATTTAGAAAGTAATTTCCATTATGTCAATTTGATTTGCTATGGTGTTGATGCTTGAAAGGACTTGTGACAGTAATTATTACCACTAGATACTATATTTATCACTAGTTTTATACCATATGTGCCACAAAGTCTTGTGAAGCAACCCGCAAGGCCTATTGTAGAAGTTAATGTGAATCATGAAATTGGAAAGGAATGTTTCATATGATAATCAAAAGCACTCCCAAACTCATTATTTCCTTGATAATACCTCAGTTGGCGGGAGCGATTGGTTCTCTTTTTACTATGGATTCCATTTCTTCTTGGTATACAACACTTGCAAAGCCAGAGTTTACACCGCCCAACTATGTCTTTGGGCCGGTGTGGATTACACTTTATTTTCTAATGGGGATCTCCTTGTATCTTGTCTGGACAAATAAGAGTCTGAAGTCCAGTACGCCGTTAATTATTTTCGCCGTGCAAATGTTTTTGAACGCTTTATGGTCAATTGTTTTCTTTGGGCTAGAGTCACCTATGTTTGGTCTCTTGATCATAGTTACACTGTGGGGCATGATAGCGCTAACGATTTTTTCGTTTTGGAAAATTTCAAAGCCTGCAGCGTATATGCTATTACCTTACATTGCTTGGGTAAGCATAGCTACTTATCTTAATTATGGCATATGGACTTTGAATTAAATTGAAGATGACAAAGTATTCATTTTTTAATGGTATAGTTATTCTTCAACAGTGAATATTTTTGAACTTGCATAGGTTCTTTTAAGCAATCAATCATCATCCACGTTACGATTCCAATAGTTCCACGTGGGTGCGATTTTAACATTACTAACTAAACCCCATTCACGTTTGTTAGACAGTTGCTAGTTTTAGAAAATAATGGATTTCTCATTATTTGATGAGATACCAATCCCTTGATTCCAGCCAATCAATCTCTGCGATCATCTCATCGACTTTTTTTACTATTGCAAATACTGACTTGTACTCATCATACATGTCTGTCTCCTCTTCTTTTGTCAATACATCTGCCTCTGCATCATCAAAAAACTTGTTTTCTTTGTGTAAGTGATCTTTTAGAAATACTCCATATGCGTTGAGATACCGTGAAACAGGCTCCCTTTCATCAGATCCGTCTTTCCATAGTTTCAGATGGCGGGATATCTGTCGCGCAACATTTCTGCCGAACTCATGCTCTACGAGAAACTTGCGAATCTCTTCTTTTAGTGATTCATGGCTTGCAACGCATGGAAAATAGGAATCCTCTTCTCTGGAATGGTGGATGGTGTCTACAAACTCTGATATTATTATGGTAATTTTTGTTAAATCGGAAAACGGTATTTCTGTACCTTTTTTCAATTCCTCTGAACACCTGAATGCTATTTTTTCCAGTCTTTTTACCTGATCATGATCAGCACGTAGTTGATTTGTTGCACTCATTTTGATATTCTCCAGTTATTTTGATGCTAAAAACTCTCTGAGAATCTCAGATGCCCCCGAAGTATCACATGTCTCCAATCTGTCAAGCAGGTATGAATCATCTTCAATCTGCTTCATCTTTTCTTTGAGATGACGATATTTTTCTGCGTCTTCTTGATCCTTTACTATTTGATCTAAATCCTCAGATGTCATCTTGTTTTCTTTAAATCTTGATTCCAATTCATCTTTTGTTAATTTCACAACGGGTCTAGACATTTCAAACTATTTAAAATTCCGATGAAAATGAGTTCATACTAGTTTTCATTTTCATTTCCATAGATTAATTTGGTTCAATTTCCTGCAGATTATGGCATGCCTTGATTTGATTAATAAAAAGAGAGATTATTTTGTAAGCACTAGGGAGTAGCTTACAGTGAACGGTGTCTCATTCATCGTATGAAGTCCAAAAGCATTTCCTGAGAATTGCGTGGAACCGGCTGCCTTTGCTGGAACCAAAGATAGTGCATAGTATGTTTCACCATCCGTAGTCCAACTTGGCAGACCAATTACCTGACCTTTAGTAAGAGGGCCTATCAAAGTCACAATTTGAATTGGCTCAGATGCATCATATGTTAAATGTCCTGAATATGCTTGGTCTCTAGGTGGTAACAGCAATGCAAGCTGATGTGATTCATGTCCAATTCCAGGATCCTGTACAGAAGTAATTGTCTTTACAATAATTTTTTCACCACGTGGTTGTTCTGTATATGTCACAGAATAGCTAACAGTGAACGGTTCAGAATTCATTGTGTGTACTGCTATTGCATTTCCTGAGAATTGCCATACGCCTGCAGAGGTTTCTTTATCGACAAATGTTAAACCAAATTTTGTTTTTCCATCAGTACTCCAAGTTGCTTGTCCTTTAGCCATACCTGCTTTTAGTGGCCCATGTAATGCTACAAGCTGAATATTTTCAGATGCAGTATATGTAAGATGACCACGGTAAGTATTTTCACTAGGTGGCAGTATTATGGCAAGCTGATGTGATTCATGTCCTTGTCCAGGATCTTGTACTGACGTTAAAACACCAGTAACAGTCTTTGGAACTTTAAGGGTTGCAACTGCTTTAGCTGCTTCCATTGTTTCAGATTTTGCGTCTTTCTTTGGTACCTCTTTAGCTTTTTCAGCAGCTTCTGTTTTCTTTTCAGTTTTTACTTCTTTCTTCTTTTCCTCAGTTTTTACTTCTTTTGGAATTTCAGAACAAAGTCTATCGCCACAAACCTGTTTTGAATTAATTGGACTGACTGGAGTACCTTTACTCTTTAGTGCATCAGCAGATTGAATTAATCCCATAGGTCCTGCAATAGTTCCTGTTAAGAGAACAGCAACTGTAAAAATTGCCAGAAGTGTTGTTTTAGTCATTATGATTCACTTTTGTTAGGAACAATTAAGTCTAATTACTTGAGCTCCTCAAGCAGTTCTTCATCCTTTTTGAAGATCCATGTCAAACCGATCAAATCCATAGCAAGAACACTGGTCGAGAAGGGCTTTTTGGACTCGCTTCCAAGCGTTCCAGACTGCGGACCCTGAACATCCATTGTGATTTGATTCATGAAAATGATAGATGTAAAGTAGTTATTTACACAGATGAAAATTGCTCAGAATTAAGAACAGATTAACCAGTTGACTTTGTTCTGAATCAAATCAAAATAATACATCCTTAATATGAAATTCATCATTTACTTAATCAGTGCGACATAGACAAGCATGTCATAGTGATGCCTTCGTATCCAGACAGCACGGTCTCAATGACGCACTAATTTTATTAATCTAAATCATTGTTAGTCATAAAAAAATCAAAAACATCATAAAACATTTTACAACTTGATTGGATGCAAGATTCCATGTCATAAGATCTTCTGATGTTCTGCATGAAAGAAAAGGTTTTGAATATGACTCCCAATGAAAGAAAGAAACTAGGAATTAACAAATCAACATTATGGTATATGAAGAAGAATTTGTCTGAGGGGAAAACTCCTAAAATTTATGAGAAGATTCTTTTAAAAATTCAATAGAATTGTGCCTATTTTGAGAATATTTTAATGAAATAATTGTAATAGCATTAAACTGATTTATCAAATCTCTATGAGAGAACTAAAAATGATCCAAAATAGTATCTGAAACTATAAAGACCCGGCTTGAAAGTTTAACCGATAATCGTTATTCAAACAATCGTGACTGTGAACCTAACTGTGCCTTAAACTCTCTTTTAATGACTTCTGTAGTTGCATTTTTCATTACTTCTTTAGCTTTATTCATCACATTTTCACCGCCCCTGCTTCTAGTGATTAGTATTAGATCATAGAGTTTACTGTCTCCTTGTTTGTATACTCCAACATCAACAGCAAATTTTGTTGAATTTGATTGGATTTTATCTAAATAATATTTCAACAATTTCGGTCCTAAATTATTTACATTTAATCGATTATCTCTAATTTCCTTCCATCCATCATCTCCAAAAAAATCGTTCAGATTTTCTTCATGTTCAGATTTTTTCTTTGAAGTGGATACATTATGAGCAATTCCCTGTGTGTAGAAATTAAAAATGATGTCAATTCCAACTTCTTTAATCAATTTTTCCATTAATTTCCATTTTATTGGTACATAACCATCAGGATCTATTAGTACTAAAATTGCCACTTGATATTGTCTCATTTTAAGTATTTTTTCAACAGCTTTTTCAAATTCTAATTTCTGAGAAGTGTATTCTTTTCCGTGTAGTCTAGTTTTACATTTAGCTAATCTGGAATTTAATGCTTCAATGTTACTGGAATTACTTTCAGAAAAAATACAGTCTGTATATCCTAATTCTGATGCATTTAATGCTCCAATAAGAGATGACCCTGAAAACATCTTTGCTGGAAAAAAACCTCGCAGTAGAGAAAGGGGACCAGACAAGAAACCCAGGACATACCGTGCAAACAGCATGAACAATTTGGCACAATTTAATCAGAGACCTGAAGAGTTTGTAAAATATCTTAACGATGAAAAAGGAGTTGACATTACTGGAAATTCTGGAATCGTAAAGGCCTTCTTGATTTTTGGTGGAGTGATGATTGCAATCTTTGGTGGATTGTGGTTGTATAATCACTACAAAGATGGAAATGACAACAGCACAGAAAACAGACACTGATGTTAGAAGAGCAGTTGTAACGGACTGCTTTTCTGATATTTTTTATCAATTCGGTGGAATGAATTATCAGTTCGGTAATTCATTATCAGTTCGGTAATTCATTATCAATTCGGAGATAGCAAATATCAGTTCGGTATCAATTCGGTTGAAGTAATTATCTTTTCGGTATCAATTCGGAGATATAATTTATCAGTTCGGTAAAATATTCCGAGAGTTTCCGATAGGTTGATCGATTATTTCTATCAGTTCGGTATCAATTCGGGGATTTTTCCGAAACTATCGAAAAATCCTGATAAAAAATCTGATCGCAATTGGTAGTTTCTCAATAATATATCGGAGAGCAACTGTATGTAATTCGCCTCTTTTTGGATAAATTCTTTTAATGTCAGCAACACAACCGATGACATGAGAAAGAGAAGCAAAAAGACAAAACCTTCTGAAACCCCAAAAACCAAGTTCATAATAATTGGAATTGTTGTGGCAGTGATTGTTGCAGGGATTGCGGCAATATCTATGAATCCTGATTCAATCAAGGCAGACAATCCTAGAGCCACCAAACTGTCCTTGGATACAAGAAGTGGTTCACCCGTTCTCGGGGATGCGTCTTCACCTGTCACCATTGTGGAATTTGGCGACTATCAATGCCCCTTTTGCAAGAGATGGAATGAGACTACCAAGCCTGCAATAGAGAGTAACCTGATTGAGACTGGCAAGGCAAGCCTCATCTACGTGGACTTTCCAATTATTGGCTCAGACTCTATAACCATCCATGCCGGAAGCTATTGTGCCGCAGAGCAGGGACTGTACTGGGAGTACCATGATTTTGCCTATGCAAATCAGGGCCATGAAAACGATGGCTGGGCAAATTCAGAAAATCTAAAGTTGTTGGTATCTGGAATTGACGGTCTTGATGCAGATTCATTCAATGAATGCCTTGACTCTAAAAAATACGAGCAGCGTGTAAAGGACAACAAAAAGATTGCATCAGGTGCAGGAGTACGTTCCACTCCGTCATTTATCGTAATACCTCAAGAGGGACAAGCTGAAATGATAACAGGCGCACAACCATATGGTGCATTCAAGACACTCATTGATGAAATGACCAGATAAGATTAATTTCTAATATATCTTCAAATCACCTCAATTACTTTTACTAGAAGAAACAACTGATAATTTCTACGCGTTGCTTTAATACAAAAAACAATCACTCCAATCAGATAGGAATGGGGCTTCTTCCCGACCGGTGCCTCACAACCGTCTGTTCTTTTCTTTGACATGTACACGGTAATCACACATCATAACGTGGTCACAAAATCAAGGCAGATCTGCTGCCATTTGCATTATTTTAACGACCAGATGTGAAGATACAGAAATGTTTAGCTAGTACAAGATTGCAGATGACAATCCATGCCACAAGAACATGACCAAACACGATTAGGGTATGTATTTGCAATATTGGCTGCCGTCATGTTTGGTTCTGTGTCTGTTGTGGCAAAGCCGCTTGTATCCACAATTGATCCTGTTTTGCTTGCATCCATGGTGTATGTCATATCTGCCATTGCCTTGAGTCCTTTTGCACAAAAGAAAAAGAAAAGTCTTGCAAGAAGAGATCTTTTGCTGGTTTTTTCAATAGCAATCTGCGGCGCGGTCGTTGCACCAAGTTTGTATTTTGTCGGGTTGACGCATGCAAGTGCATCAGATGCCGCCCTGATTGCCAATGGCGAGGTCTTCTTTTCTGTTTTGCTTGCAGTGATGTTTTTCAAAGAGAGATTAAAGATGACAGGAGTAATTGCCGTTCTGTTAGTTCTAGCCGGTATGATAATTATCACTACAAATCTGGATTTTACAACTTTTACCTTGCAACAAATACACTACAAGGACATACTGCTGATTTTATCCATGTTATTTTGGGCACTTGACAACAATCTCAGCAGATACTTGGCCCAAAAAATGGATGTTGCAAACATTGTCCAGATAAAGTCTGCAATGGGAGGAGTGATGCTGTTTGTAATTTCATTATTGGTGTTTAGAGTGGATATCAACATTGAGGCAGATCAGATAATTTCAATTTTGTTACTTGGTACTGTCGGTTTTGCAGCATCGCTTTATTTTTTCTTGCAGGGATTAAAGAGGATAGGAACGGTCAGAACCATAACCCTATTTTCAATGTCATCGGTATTTGGCCTTGTCGCATCTTTTGTTTTTTTGGCAGAGCAGATTGGCTGGCATCATATAGTGGCAGCAGGAATTATGATACTGGGGGTTTATCTTGTGAGCAGAAAGGAATCCGTAATCAGTCCTGCATCGATTTCAAAGTAACTGCAATGGTACATAGTCATGTCTTATTGAAAGATATCAAAATCATCCCCCCCATCTCACCAAGTAATATCAAAAGGCACTATGCAACCAAGGCAAATCCAAGATCATGGATTATTGCGGTATCTTTGCTTGTATTGATTGTTCTTGGGCTTGTTTCTTAGCATGTATCCACAACAGGGACACCACAATCCCTCCCATTTTATGTAAATATCACATGTAGTACACCTCTTTGCACCCTGTTTGTACCACGAGTCCGTCCTCTTTCCCTTTGTAACCTTGTATTTGTTACAGATGCCATTGCAAGTCATCGATTCATATCACAATTGGGAAATTATGAATTTAATTAATCGGTTTATTCCTCTCTTGGGAGCTTGCCCTTCTCATCGAATTGGTCTTGAATATCTGATGTGGCATTGCCATATTGTATATTCAAATTCTTGTTAAAATTCATGATCTCATTTTGTGTAACCTTTGCTTTCTCTTGGAATATTTTCATAGCCTCAAAAGATGATTTACCTTCATCTAATGCGTTTTCCTTGGCGTCATGTGCCTCTTTTGTTAATTTTTCTGTAAACAAGAATTGTTGCCAAAATATTCCCCTTATCGAACTATCCACATCTGCTATGAATCTGTAAAATGCATTTCTAGGACTATAATACTCCGTTCTTTTTTCAGAATCCTTCAAATCCTCTTGCAGTTTTGCTTCTGCTTGCATTCTTTGTTCGTCAATTTGATGTTGTTCTTTAGCAATTTCTTTTTTCTTTACTTCTTTTTCCTTTTGTTCTTCAAGCTGTTTGATCATTTTTGAAAAAGGATCAAGTTCGACATTTCCATCAGTTATTTTAGGTTGTAGGGGCGTTGTAATTTTTAATGGATTTGTTGGCAGACTCTCTGATACTTGATATTTTATTTGAGCGTCTGTGAATCTGTTGTCTTTTTTTGCATAAACTGTAATGGTATACTCTCCTGTTTCTGCAGGGTTCATAGATGTAACATAGAATTGGCCTGTAGAATTAGTTGAAGTTTTTATTTTTTCAGAAGGAAAATTGACCTGAATTTGTACATCTGAAACAGGGTTTTTGTCCAACGTTAGTGCATGACCACTTACAAATGGGTACTGGCCTGCCTCAAATTCGGATAAACTGTTAATTGTAAACGTGAAATCATCTGTAGCCCATGCAGGATTGGCTAAAAACAAACCTAGCATGAATGAAAGTAATAACATGTAGGAAATTTTTAACATGAATTGGTTTAGAAAAAATGAAATTAATTCCCAATATCCAAAAATATGATCAATTTATTGTAAATTTATAGAGTCAGATTGATGATTGTATCAGGCAATAAAGTTGTGAAACATTATTTCTAAAAAAAGAAATAGTCAATCGTACCTTGGTAGTTTCCCATACTTGTCAAATGTAGATTGAATTGTATTATCTGCTAACCCATGTTTGACGTTCAAATCTTTTGTAATGTCAACTAGTTGTACACGTTTAGTTGCGCCTGCATTGTGATATGCCTCTCTTGCTTCTTGGAGTGAACCTCCGTTATCAAGAACCGCTTTCATTGCTTGTCGTGCATCAGAAACTTTTTGTTGTTGATAATTGAACATCCCCCAGTAGACATTTTGAGTTTCCACAGGCTTTGAGGATACAAAGCTTGTAAAAGATGCCTTTGGAGTATGATCCTTGTATTTGTCATGCATTCTATCTAATTCCTTGTCCAGTGCTTGTTTTACAAGGACTCTCTGCTGTTCGATGAATTTTTGGTGTTCTTGCTGTTTGTTCTGATTTTCTTTTGCTTGGGCAAATTTTTGTTTCATCATTTCTATTTTTTCAAGTAATGATTTTACCATTGGATCCTTGCTAATCTGCTCAGTGCTTTTTATTGTGAATCCGCTATCAGTACTTGATTGTGCAAATACATGAATCGATTCATTATCTGAAATAGTTGACAACAAGATGATTCCTAGTATGGCGGTGTATATTGCATAGTTTGATGTGTTGTTCATTCTTGGTTTTGATTTTTCATTTTACTATTTAGAAATTAATTAGAAAATAATAGTAATCTTAATCAACAATAAAACTAATTATGCAAAAGTCAAATTCAAACTTGTATCATAAATTTCTAAATGTAAAACAAGGCAAAGAAATAATTGAATTGTTCTATAACTAATGATGAAAAATTAGAACTAGCTGAAATTTTTTGAGATGTGTGGTTAGATTGGTAATGATATGCAAAAATAAATGCAATGATTCAAAAATTGAGAGAATTTCAAATAAGCTCAGTTATGAAAATGGTTTCAAATGGTGCGCTTGTTGTTGTGTTTTCATAAGAATTGACAGGTTAAGATGCCCTTGTTGCAATGTTACACTTAGATCTAGTCCTAAAACTAAGATCAAAAGTTGACTAGGGTTTTTCTAGATGATTTTTCTTTTTTCTCATTATTCCAAAAAAGAAGCTAACTAGAATACATAACATGATTACTGATAAAAACAGATCAAAAGAATCGTCATCAAAGGGCAATAATTCCTGCAGTGCTTCAATTCCCAGATATATCGTGAATAATGAAAATGCGATTGCAATAAATTTGAGTTGGGAAACTCTTGTTTTTTTGTATGCCGATATTGCCATTAATGTTAAAAGTATGGACAAGCCAGCTATGGCAATAGAGACTGAACCTGCAATTAGGTCGTCTTGTGTGACAATATCTAGGGGGTCATCAAAGGGATTAAAGTAATCAAGTTGTAGTGTAATCTTTGATATAACCGATAACTGTGAGTTAAACATTCTACCTGGTTACCTGTTTTTACTTTTCATCAAATGCCGAAAATACATCTGCCATGTTGTTTACCATGGAATTCCATGCAGTTGATTTGCACTTGCCAAGGTTACTCAACACACTATCCTTATCTTTAAGACTATATACGGTAAATTTTCCAGAATATTCTTTTTGAATGATTTGTAATGCTAGTAGTCTTTTCATGTGCCAACTTATTGTGGATGAGGACAATCCTATTCCCTTGGCTATGTCTTGATGGGTGGAAGGTTCATGCTGAATCAAGTACATTACAATATTCCTTGGAGAATTCAAATTAAGCACGGAAAGAATTTCTTCATCAGACTCGCTAATGTGATAATAGTTTTTGTAAAATTTTGTTTTGACTGATTTGATTTTACCTTCTTTTTCAAGTATGGCAAGATAATACTGAACCGTACCCATGGAGTAGCCAAGGTTGTTTTTGATCTTTCGTAGATGAGAGCTAGGGTTAGCAATTATGAACTCCAAAATGCTACTCTTTGATGATTCTAAAATCTCATCCATGATTACATTTCACAGAATCACCGATTTAACCTATTCTACAAATAATTACAGTTTTTTGATAAAATTTCTTTTGTTAGATCTAAACTTGTACCATCAATGTTTTAACCATAATCCGTCAGTAAGAGAGGTGGCAGGAATTAATACATTGTTCATGTTATCTACGTACGATTGATTTTATCTGTTCCTGCCTCAAATTCAAACTTGTATCATAAAGAAAGTATATCCAGAATCATTATGGGAATAGGTTGAAGATTAACCGTAAGGGGATTACTATTGTTTCAGTTGGTGTATTTTCTGCTTTAATGATTTCATTGGCTTCAGGATTGTTCGCTGACGTTCAGTTAGATATCTCTGATGCAGACCTAGACGAAATTGAGGATGTTTTTGATAACTGTCCTAAAATACAAAATAATGATCAAGATGATTTTGACAAGGACTCTCTTGGCAATCCCTGTGATGAAGACGATGATAACGATGGCATAATGGACTCTATTGATTTCTTTGATACTGATCCACTTGAATGGGCAGATTTTGATTTTGATGGAATAGGATCAATAAAAGACGAAGATGATGACAACGATGGCATAATAGATGCAGAAGATACTGATCCAACTCTGCCTTCAGAGGATTTGGCAAGAAAGTATCTTCAAGAAATACAAGATTGTGCAGAAACGGATGATGGTCCACCACGTCTGCTTTGTTATTCACAGTTTTTTGGCAGAGTGGCAGAAAATGAAGAAAACAATTCTGATGCACTTGAATTGTCTATTGCATTATCTAAAATGGGCACCATAGACGACTGTCATTTTGTGTCCCACGAGATAGGCCATGTAGCTTTTAATAAAAATCCAAACGTAATACCAAACCTTGTAGGAATGGATGGAACGATGTGCAGAGGAGGATATTTTCATGGAGTGTTGGCATCTTATTTTCATGACATTGAGGAGGCAGGTGAACCTTTCCCATCCACATATAACATAATTTGTGATGACTTGATAGGATCTTCAAACTATCAAGACTGTATTCATGGATTAGGACATGGATTAGTACATTATTTTGGTGAAGATTTGAGTTCATCATTGGAACTGTGCCATGACATGTCATTTTATCAGAACATACTATGTGTGAAGGGAGTAATGATGCAGCATACAGACAATATCTTAACCCGACAAGGAATTTCCAAAGATGTGATTTCTAATCTTTGTGATGGAACAGAGCTAGAATCTCTTGATTTTGTTGAATGCAGCATGTCCGTTGGAACCACTTTGGCATTTTTCACAGATCATAATTTTGATGAGGGTGCCAAATCATGTGAACTGATTGAACATGAGCAAGGTCAAAATTACTGTCTTGAAGGCTTGCGATTAGAAATTGAAGATTCCGAAAAATATGAAATTAAACCCCTCACTAAAGATGTGAGGGAAAAATTCCAGCCACAATCAATTGAAGGTGGTTCAAAAACAATAGACATTCGAAGCCCTGCAGTAATTTCTGACTTTGAATTTATTCCCCAAGCGGGCATAATCTCATTTTCCATTGACCGGCCTCAATACGTGATATTATACATTCCAAGTGAATTTGTCACATCAAAAATGGTAGTGACGGTAAACGGCCAAATTCCAAACGAGTTGGATGCAAAAAACAATATCTTTGGAGAAAAAATTGCAATGATAAGATTTGTTCCCAATAATGCAGGATTAGTAATGATTACTCCATTAACCTAGTAATGAAGTAACAAAATTGACAATCATTTCAAGTAACGTGAATTTTGTTAATTTTTAAAATCTCAATAATTATCTGTATTGATTAGGTCTTTTTGTTTTAGTATTTCTAATTTCATTATTATCACATCAATGGGCAGACCAGTAACTTTGCTAATTTCATCAGGTGATCTAGACTGCTTTGTAAGAGTAAAAATAACCTGCATTAGGGCCTTATCTTCAAAATAGTGTTTTTTCCACGATTTTATTTCTATAGCCTAGATTTAGCTCAATTGGGTTCTTGTACTTTTTAGTACGATCTTGAATTTGAGTTTTAATCAAGAAATAACCTCTTAATTTTTTGACACTTTATTATAGACTTAAGAATAGTTTTGGTATGAGTATTATTCATACTTATTCTCAGGATGTAAAAGTCAAAATGGCATGACGAAAGGACATGCACAAATTGTCACAAGTTTATTCCAATTGTTGAATCAAAATAGATTCATTTTTTAAAATAACAAAAAATAAGAGCAGTCAAACTAACTGCTCTTCATTGCAATCATGGTTTTGATTCCAGACTGCGTAGACTTTATCTGGGATTCAAGAAGTTGGGCCTTTTGAGTCAAGTTTTGTATCTTGGCATCATCATAGTCTAGCTTCTTGTATTGGCTGATCTTCTGGTTGACCTGTGCCAGATTGTTCTTCAGGTCATGCACTTTTGCATTAAACGAAGAGACAAGTGCATCAATACCGTTTTGTTCAAACAAGGTTATCTTTACGCTATCTGATTCTGCCAGAACCTTTGCACCATATGTGGCACAGTCTTTGTACTTTACACTGTCCGAATCAATCGGTACTGGTACTGCATCAAGATCTGATGTTATCAGTGCACCTACTGACTCTTTGCTATACTTGTTGTGGCAATAGTCAAATGTTACACTAGATGTGTTTTGTTTCAGATCAGTTACCTTGATGTCATGTATTCCATTTCTGTCAATCTCATCCTGGGAATATGCAAATGCAGACTGCAGCAGGACCATTGCAATAAACACTGCAATCACAACCAGGCCCAAAGCAAAGTTTACAGATGTCACAAACCTGTAGGTTGGCAACACTATCTTTGATTTTACTTGCTCTATATTGTGGGGAATTGCCTCGTCAACATCTGTTATGATTTTGTATACTGTCATTTTTTGTTCACCTCCAAAGGAACCTGTAGAAAACAGATGATAACCAGACGTGGTTAATGACTAGTCTCATTTGTGAGACTTGTTTTCTCATCTGTTTCCATTTTTGTGTTTTGGATTTTTGCCTCCAATGGAATACTGTGTAATCTTGCTTATTAGACAGATGCAAGTTGATGTGATTCAAAACGAAATCATTTCCATCAATCCTTAATTCTTGATATGTGGTAGAATGACCAAAGGTGAAAAAATGAACATTTATGATACAAAGACAATTGTTTATCGCAGTTGTAAGACTCCAATTGGGGAAATTGAATATGATGCAGAAGTAATGTTGCCACAATGTGGAAAATGTGCGAATCCAATGCCTGAAGGAGACAAAATTCTCTATGCATTGAGTCCATTTAGAAACAACGCATTACAGCAACTAATAGTGAAGAGTAAATAATTCAATCAGGTGGCATAATCAATGCAAATAGAAACAGTCCAAACCGAAGAGTTGGCCCAACTAGACAAGATTGTAAATGAGATAATAGAGCAGAGAAATGTTATAGATATTAAATTGACAACAACTGTTTTCCAGGAAAAAATATTGTATACTGCACTAGTGATACTTGATGAATAGAGTTGTCAAGACGCCACACTAAAAATCACATGGATATTTTTTAATTCGTATCAAAATGAATCCAAATGAAGGCAAACTATCATCCAAAAAATAATATCAAATAACATCATGGTTTGATCTTTAATTGCAAACATGGGTTCAGAAATTTCCAATGAATAATGCTCAATGTTTATCAACCCAAATACAAACACCAAGATCAATGAAAAAGTGACAAAGCTTAATCCTTTCTTGAATGTTGGCGAAAGCATTACACTCATAATCAGAAACAGTAAAGGAACATTATATCCGGATATTTCTCATGGAGTTAATTTTCACTTTTTTGCTTGTGGGTGCAGGGTTGGCCATGCTGTATTTTGGAGCAGAATGGTTAGTAAAAGGATCAATTGCAATATCCCGCAAACTAGGAGTCAGTCAACTAGTGATTGGTCTGACTGTTGTTGCCTTTGGAACATCAACGCCAGAACTTGCAGTAAGTGTTTCATCAGCAATGCAAGGATTGTCTGATGTAGCATTAGGCAATGTAGTTGGAAGCAACATTGTAAACATTGGGGCAATTTTAGGAGTTTCAGCCATTATCAACCCAATCATAGTTTCAAAATCAGCAATAAGAAAAGAAGTCCCCATAATGATTGGAATATCCTTTCTTTTATTGGCAATAATTCTGGATGCTAAAATCGATTTAATTGATGGAATACTACTTGTTGTCGGAATTATTGTTTTTACAGGATATAGTTACCGTAGCTCAAAAAAAGACACAGACATTCAAGAAATTCCTGTTTCCCAAATATTACAAAAAAATGTTTTTTCAAAATCAATTGTTTTCATTATTGCAGGACTATTGCTCTTAACTGGAGGATCGTTTCTTACAGTGGACAATGCAGTAATCATTGGAGCAAGTTTTGGGATATCCGAACTATTTATGGGGTTGACAGTAGTTGCAATAGGAACCTCTCTTCCAGAATTAATAACATCAGTAGTTGCTGCAAGAAAAGGTCATGCAGATCTTGCTGTTGGAAACATTGTGGGAAGTAATATCTTCAACATTATGGCAATATTGGGAATTTCATCATTAATTTCAGGCATTGCAGTTAGCGAGAAAATATTAGTGGATGTTGGAATCATGCTTGCATTTAGCCTTGTTTTGATTCCGATAATGCGCAGCGGTTTTGTCATATCCAGAAAAGAGGGAATATTTCTAATTGCAGGATATGTTGGATATGTGATATTTTTGTTGTACAGACAATAGTTACTAAATCACGATTCAATACCAAAATGGAATGGTATCTGAAAAAGGAGATGAGTTGAAAAAAATGAGACAGATCATACCTCTGTCTCATAACTAGTATGAAAATTAAATATTGGTTGCAATAAAGGCACCAATACCCATACCCATTACAGCACCTATTGCCATACAGACAAGATCAAATTTAATGACCTTTCTAAATGGGGCGTGTACCATTTTATCTAGCGTGCTGATTTTCTGAGTTTGCATATCTTTCACCTCGGCACCACTCATAATACAATCAAATAATTAAACAAAGAAGAGATTGATGTAACACTGAATCAAATCAACTTACATTCATCTTAATAATTTGAACGTGTAACTAACTTCAGTGAATTCGTGATAAGACAGCTGCCTACTCCCTTTGCAGCGCAGGTCTGCCTTCATTTGAATTCACTTTTTAGGATGTTTGAAAACAACAAGATATTCTGAAAGTTCATCACACATACAAACAATGAAACTATATACATCAAGTTTAAATTCATGGGATCAGAATACGCAATAGCCGTTACAAGGTTTGAAGGCAAAACCGAGTTGGAAAACCATACGGAAAGAAAAACCTTCAATCAGTATATTCTAAAACAATCTTTCTTGAAGATATTTTTTGATTCTAGTTCCATATGTGTAAATATCATCCAATGTTGACTTTTCCTTTAGCAGGCATGGGTATGCTGTATTTTGAGAATTAATTATAACTTCCAATATTTTTCCTGAATATTATTTACACGTGGGTGCGTTAATTTTCTCCCTAACTATATCCCCATCCACGTTATACTCCCAAGTAAATTTGAACCAAAAACATCTCAAGAATGGAGAATTACATTCACACTATGTTTTATGTAATATGGTTTAAGTTACTCCGATTTCTATATATTTACAAAAAAGTACTTGCATAATGTACATTTAAAAAACAATCATCTTTTAATGAAAACTAACACATTTCGAGGTTTTTATGAGTACATTTTGTGAACTAATTAACCTAATTTGACGCGTTAATTATGGCCAGTGTTCCAAGCAATGCTTCTTCCAGTCGTACAGTTTCAGTTGCTTGATTGGGAAAAAAGTTCAATGATTTTGCATTTTGAACATTCTTCATTTTTCCTCCAAGGATTTCATGAACACCTTTTTCCGGAGATCCGAAAACTACGAGTATCGGCTGATCTGATTTGACATATTTGGAAATTTGTTCTTTTGTTGCAGTTTTACCTTTTCTGGATGTGATGATTATGTTTCCTTTCCATTCAGCAAATACTGAAAATAAGTTTGCCCTCTCTTTTACAGAATATCCCCAATAGGCCTGAACTTCATTTTTGTCTATCTCTTTTACAGATAATTTTGGATAGCCTTCTTTGAATTGCACTGTGACTCTTTTACCAATGGGTGTCTTACCAAAAAATGGAATTAGTTGATTAATCCCTACATCTACAAATCTTTTACCCTTTACACTGATTACGATTCCTTCACGTACATCTCCAGGATTGATCTTTTTTGCATTTACTGGAGTAATGTGACTAGGAATTTTAAGTGGTTGAAGAACTCCAGCAAATTTTAGATCATTCATTTTTGGAAATAATCTTCTTCTCAAAAATTGGGGTGTCTCTAAATATTTTAAAATCATTACCATTAGACTTCCGTCTGTCCTGTTGTTTCCTTCTTGGTAAACGTATATCGTATCAATTTTAAAAATTGCACATGCTCTTGCTAAAACTGAAATTTTTCTTGTTTTGTCTATCTTAAGTGATTCATCAGATAATGCAGATTCTGGAATGGCAACAGATAATTTCAATATGATTTAATCTCCCAGGCTTACTTTGTGTGATTATTTTTGGTCGTGTGGGTATTTCTCTTTAGCAGTTTTTGCATAGTTTTCAATTTGCTCATCTGAAACTAATTCATACAAACCAGTTTCTGTTTTAATATGCGCCATTCTGATGTGACTTGTGCTTTCCTTATCTTCACTTGATAGATAAATTCCAGCAGCAGCTAACACGGCAGCATCATCTAAGGATAGATCATCTTTGTATGTTTTCTCTAAAAAGTCTGTAACTTGATCGGAACCCGAACCAATTGCAATTGCGTCATAAGAGATGTAAGTTCCACTAGGATCTGTTAGATACAATTGTGGTGTACTATTTACAACTCCACCAAGAATTAATGCAACACCATAAGGTCTCACTCCTGCATATTGTGTATATTGCTGACATTGATCAGCTAAGTGTTTTGCAATGGTTTCGACTTCTACTGGTTCATCGTAAATCATTTTGTTACTCTGAGAAAAGAATCGTGCATTATCTACTTGACTTCTTGCATCTGGAATATATCCTGCTGCTGCAACTCCAACATGATCATCAATTTGGAAAATCTTTTGAGCTATATTTGAGATTTGTAACTTTCTTGGTTTTTCCTCTACTGCAATGATAATTCCATCTTTGCATTTTACTCCAACAGCTATTGTTCCTCTTCGTACTGTTTCTATTGCGTACTCTACTTGGTATAGTCTGCCATCCGGGGAAAAAACCGTGATTGCTCTATCATAACCTTGTTGTGCAGGAAGCATTTGATTCCAATGCTTTGAATGTACAATTTAAACCGTACTCTCTTTGAGAAATATTTTTCCATTTTAAACAGGCTCACCAAATCACTGATCGTCTGTTTATTTTTTGTAAATATTTGATTTTTACATATAATGCGCTGTTTATCAAAATAGAATATCAATATTTTATTACAGATGCTGTGATATTACAGATCTAGAAAAATGAACCCAATGTTTGGTTTTACTATGGGTGATTTGATGATGATGGTAGCGATTATGGTTATTGCGTTTTTCATTATAGAGTAATTTACTTCTGTATTTTCTGAAAAATCTTTGGTAAAAGAAGTAATTCTGCATTAAAGATCGATGAGCCAAAAATGTGTAAGAAATTTGATAATCCACAAGAATGCATTATCAATTTTGTGTATATGAAAAAAAGTTCTCAGACATGTTTGTCATGTATTGAAGATGAAGAAAATCAATATGAATGTCTAAGTAAATTTTTTCGAAAATTTCAAGACAGAGTATGAATTTATGTGACTGCTGATTTTTATGATAAATGTATTATTGAAGCACAAAAATGTAAATAATGAATTTTTTAGATGTGACTCATTACTTGTAAAGTTTAATTTGAGTTTTTAATCTTAATGGGTTATGAAATTTGAAATTCAATTCTCAGGACATGAAAATATCAGATCAAATCATCAAAAAACAATTGAGATAACAAAAGAATCCCATTTAACACCACAAGGTGACTGTATTGTTGGTGTTAATGCAACTTCCAGTTGTTCTGATTTACCTTTAGAATTAAAAGAGAAATTAAAAAATCCTGATTCAAAAATTAAATTCTCTATTCGTGTTGGTGATAATGAATTTTTTTTAGAGGGAAAAGGTCATCCCGAATTGATTCTTTCTCATACAGAAGACATTGTAATTAGAAAAAGTGATTTTATTTGTCCGAGAACTTTGGCTATTAAATGTGATAAAGCATCTGATCTATTACCTAGAGACATGGTGACATTGTTAAAAGATCCAAAAACCAAAGGAATCTTTACTATTAGTGTTGATTAAAACGGTCACAATTTTATATGCATCCATTTGATTTTAAATATGGGTCTTAAAACTAAAATTTTTATTTTGATTCCATTAATTGCTTTTGCTGCCATCATTTTTGGGTTTGGTATGTACAATACATTGTGTAAAAATGCCAACATCCCTCTAGATTGCTAATTTAATGTCAAAAGAATTCTAATAATTCTCCATTTTAGTTAATTCTGATTTAGCAAGATTCTCTTAAAGTATTAGAAATTACACTATTCATGGTAAAAGCCACCATTGAATTATCCATTTCGGATAAGCCCTCTGATGCAGAATTAAAAAAACTCAAAGAATATTTCAAAGAAATGCCTGTGACTGAGATTCTTACAGGTTTAAAATTTGCAAAAAATAGGTGGTCTGCAAAAGATGCTGGAACTCTTAAGGTTGGCAGAAAAAGCATTATTCAAAAAGAGGTACATTCTGTTACTACAGAACAAGCTCAATGGAGATTAAAAAACTGGAAGATGATGATTGCAAATTATCGTAGACGTGGATATAGTTATCCCACAATTTCTAGAATAAAGAAAATCCTAATTCAGAAAAGTAAAACGAAATCAAAATAAAAAAGTGAAATTAAATCACTTTGAAAAGTGACATCATTCCTGCAGTGATATGGTAATTGACATGACAGTGGAACATCCAAGTTCCTATATTGTCGGGAATAAAATCAACTGTCTTCAGACTAGCTGGCATTAATTCCATAACATCGACTCTCATACCATTCCACAAGACAGTATTTTCATGCCAATGTGGCGTATGCAAATCTACCTCAGTTTCCATACCGATAAGATACCAACGTACGTGTTCTCCTTTTTGCACAGTTTGTCCTGGCAAATTACCATACACGAATCCGTTAATACCATGCATGAGATTACTTTCGGCAAAATCGTCATTTCCTACTAATTCCTCGTTATCACAAGTCTCATCTGTGAATTTTTCTAGATTGGCGCATAGATAATGACTAGAATTTTCATCAGAAACTGCAAACAGACTTACCATTTCACGGTATACACCAATTGGTCTACCGTTTAAATCGACCATTCCATTTGATGTTACAACAATTGGACCAACGAGTCCAGAATTTGTATCCATCGGAGAATCTACATGTGAATGATACCTCCAGATGATTGAGCTTGGAACATTTGGTTCTGGCCCTGCACGTTGTGGTACTGACCAATTGTAGGTATGTGTTTGTCCAGGGGCAACAATGCCATCAACTTTGGTGTTTGCTGAAGTTCCATCATTATATTCAGCACCTTCAGAATCTTTGTCATAAAAGACACCATGTGGATGAACAGAGTAATCTAGTTCATCAGAATTATTCTTGAATACAACTTTGATGGTATCGCACACTTCTGCATGAATCATTGGACCTAAGGTTCCTAGATGTTCTCATTCAGAAGTTCGTGGTTTGAGTTCTGAAAAGGTGTCATCAGTGTACTCACGGTACAATGCCTTGATGTATTTACTACCAATTCTACCTGGAGAATTCTCAACAAATACATTTTCATCTTCATTAAACTCATGTCCTTTTATTTGATTAAGACCTAATGGGACATAATCCCCCTCTACTTCGTCTGCAGCAATGTAATATGTACGAGTTGTACCTTTATTACTTTTACATTCACTATTTTGAGAAGTGGTATGAATTGAGATCTCTTTGTATGAAGAAGAACTCATTACTGGCTCAGAACACAATCTATCTCCACATACTAATGAATTAGCAGAACCTGTTTTTGGTAATCCTACTCCTTTACCTTTTGCAGATTCACTTTCTTGAATCAAACTTACTGATAGGGATGTAAGAAGTATAATCGATATTGCTATTATCATAAAGAATATTCTTGATTTAGTTATTGTATCAACAAAAAAATTATTTTTATTCAGTCATATGTAAATTCTTCAAAGTTATTCTAAATTTATAAAATAAATTCAGAATTATTTAAAACTGAAAAACTATTAGATGAAAATATCTGATTTTCTCTCAACAATCTGTCTTTTAAGACTCTCTGGTACATCTGGAATGGATGATTTTGTCTGGCCTGCAATGACATTGTGAGCTTCTTCAAGAATTGCTAAGGTGTCTACATTTGTTTCAGAACCCACATTCATTGTATCCTCCATGTTTACTGATGAGCCAGACATTACATCACCTAGTATTTCTGACAAATCTTGCATTGAAGCATTAGCTTCTGGCATAATTCCACTAAGTGATGGACTAAGACCTTTAATGATTGACATGCATGGACTAAGAGTTACCACTACATCTCCTAATTCGGAAACAGTGTCTAATCTAAGCTTAACTTGCTCCATTGAGAGTTTGGCACCACTTACCATGTTTTTCATTTTTCTAACTTGAGATAATTCTCCTGCATATGCCTGGGCATAACTAGGTTTATTGTTTCTTTGTGCATTAACGATCTTTTCAAAGATTACATCGTGTTTTTTCTGTAGTTTTTCATTAATTGATTCTAATTTTGAAATCTGAAATTGTAATTTTTTCTGTGCAAAGTCGATTTTGTTCTTTAATGGCTCGTCTGGTTTTACCCTTCCCATTACTTTTTGAGAAATGCTTTCTCTTTCTGTTTTATTCCAAGAATTACTGATCAAACCTTAATTTCCTCAATCTAACTGAAAATATTTGTTTTAAAGAGATTTGTCACTAAAGCTAGTGTAACTGGAGTGACAACAAGCTTTGGTTACACTATCCAAATGTGAATGTAAATATTTGAAAGCCTTGGCCTTGAACCTTAATTTCCATTGTATGTGATGAACTAGTTTCACTGTTTATGATGTTATATAATCCTGCCTCTGAAACTGTGAGTTTATTTTCAGAAGTAATGTCTTTTCCTGCATATTTTGATGGGAGTGGCTCTTCATCTAGAAATATTTCTAGTTCTGCATTATTTTCTGTAACAACATTTACCTCTTTTGCATTGTACAATAGTTTGATAGAACCATTTTCAGATACTAATTCCATACTGTCTTCATAATTTTTCCATTCTCCTATTGGATAAAATTTGTGCAAATCAATTTTGTTGGGTTCTGAATATATTACAATTTTCCCTGGTTGAAATCCTTCATCACTTCCTAGTTGATTTCTATTTTGAGCAAACTTGTGACCAAAATACAATTCAGGTGTTCTAAACATTGTATGCTCAAACTCATCTATTTCAACAAGTGATGCATCAGTTGCCATCTTAATTCCAAGTGATGATGCTCTTTCTTCTAAAAGTTTTTGAATAATTTTTTCAGTTTCTTGATATCCTCCTTCACCAATATGATCGTACCTGATATATCCTTCATGATCTGCAAGGTATTTTCTTGGCCAATATCTATTCTCAAAAGCTTTCCATGTTTCCATGTCATTGTCCATTACAACAGGATAATCTATCCCATGCTTGTCAATTGCCATTTTGACATTTTCAGGATTTTTTTCAAATTCAAATTCAGGTGAATGAATTCCTACCACTAGGAATCCTTGATCAGCATATTTGTCATCCCATGCAGTGATGTATGGTAGTGTTCTGACACAATTAATGCAACTATATGTCCAAATATCATAAAGTACAACTTTGTCTTTGATTTGATTTTTCAGTTCTTCAGGAGTGGTATTTAGATAATAGGCGATTCCTACTAAATCTGGGACAATTTTAAAGCCTGATTTGTTAATTTTAGTAAGTGAGTTTGTATCCTGGATATTTACTGTTTCAGATTTTTCATCTAGAGTTGAGAGTGCAGTACTTGTAATTCCAAGGCCTATAGCAATCACGATTCCTAAGATTAATGCAGCTTTAATTTCTGATTTCATTTATTCACCCTAAAAATAATAACTCATTGAGGAGTGGAAAATTTGCAATATATGCTAATTGATTTGTGAATACTAAAACTCCTAAAACCATAATGAAACCTCCTAAGATTATATTATAATATTTTAGATGTTTACTCATAGAACGAATAATACTATTTGCTCTAGAATAAAAAACCCCTATCAAAATGAATGGAATTCCTAATCCTAATGAATAAACTAATAGTAAATTGAATGCAACAGATGGAGTTGTTGCAGCTAGTGTAAGTATTGTTCCAAGAATTGGTCCTACACATGGTGTCCACCCAACTGCAAATGCTAGTCCAAAAATAAATGACATTGGATAGCTTGCTTTAGTTATTTTAGGGAAGAATTTCTTTTCCATGTTTAGTTTGTTGATCTTTGTTGAAAGAAGTAAAAATACTCCAAAACCTATGATGATTATTCCTCCAACTTGATTTAATGTATCTACAAATTCTCCAGATGCGGTTCCTAAAACACTATTGATTATTACTCCCAATATTGAAAATACTACTGAAAATCCTAGAACAAAAAATACTGAATTTAAAACAATATTTGTTCTGTTTATAGACAATGTCTTGGAATTTCCTTTTTGATTCAATTCAGTAAGTGTTGTTCCTGAAATATATGCCAAAAATGCTGGAATCATCGGTAAAATACATGGGGCTACAAATGATCCTAATCCTGCAATTGCAGCTACTACAAGAGAGATCTCTGTCATACAATAAATTTACAATTTTTCCTTTAAAGCATTCTTCCATTTCTATTCCAAAAGATTACAATCCGTTTTTATCTGGGATTGTGAAAAATTTAGTATGAATAAGCGATTCATCCTAGTAGGCATCGCCTTGGGCATAGTAATCACACTTGCCGTAATTATTGGCTCTCCTGCAATTGGAGGATTTGATTCTATGCGTTAACTATCTAAATTTTCTATAAGCTTTCTCAAAAATCACAAGTGATCTTTCAATATCTCTATCTGTTAGCCACGACGTGACTGAAATTCTTAATCTTGCTTGATTTTTTGGGACTGTAGGATATCTAATTGGCTGTGCAAATATTCCGTTATCCATCAAGAATTCTCCGAATTTCATTGCATTTTTTTCATTGCCTATGACTATGGGGATAATGTGTGTTCTAGAATTAATCTCAAATCCTATGTCCTTTAATCCCTTGATTAATCTATTAGTATTTTTTTCTAGTTTTTTCTTTTGTTTTTCTCTATTTGATTTGAATCTCCTTATAGAATATTCAATTAAAAACGAGGGAAGTGCAGAAGTGTAGATAAATGATTTTGATTTATTTATGCACAAATCAATTACATTGTTTTTTGATGCAACATATCCACCAAAAGATCCTAGGCCTTTGCTTAGACTACTAATATACAAATCAATTTTCTTTTCTACATTACAATAACTTGGAGTGCCTTTTCCATCTTTTCCAACCACAAAATCCCCATGTGCATCATCTATTATTGTAATCGCATTTTGTTTTTCAGATAATTCTGTAATTTCTCTTAATGATGAAAAATCTCCATCCATACTGAATATGCCTTCAGTGATTACAAACTTATTTTTTCCTTTAAATTTTAATTTCTTTTCTAAATCTTGCATGTTGTTATGTTTGTAGACAATTATTTTTGCATCTGATAATTTACAGGATTCAATTATGCTTGCATGGTTTAATTCATCGCTAAGAATAACATCTCCTTTTTTTGCAATCGTAGTAATTGCTCCTAAATTTGCCATGTATCCTGTAGGATAAACAAGACTTTTTTGCTGTGATTTGTGTTTTGCAAGAATTTTTTCTAGTTTATTATATGATTCATCATTACCAGATACAAGTCTTGAGCTTGATTGAAGTTGATTAGTTTGAATCTCTGTTGTGGCAATTCCTAAATAATCATTTGAGCATAGATTAAGTAATTTTTTATTGTTGATAGTGATGTGGGCACCATTGGATTTCCCATATCGTAATTTTCTATAGAGATTTTGTCTCTTTAAATTTTCTAGTTCAGAATCAATAAAGTCTAATTTACGGTTGGAGGCCAATTTTCTGTATTAATTCACGGTCTTTTTTAGCCTCATTTCCACCCATAGTCAAATATCCTTCAGTAATTATTCCGTTTGCACCACTTTGTAGTAGCTCTTCTCCGGAGTCATCTAGTTTTGACTCACGACCTCCAGAAATTTTGATTACTGATGCAGGTAGTAAAAATCGAATTACTGAAAAAATTCTTACAATTTCAGAATTTGGAAGATCTGTTTGTAATTCTAGTGGTGTCCCAGGCATTGGAACTAGAATGTTAATTGTAACTTCTTCTGGATATAATCTTCCTAATTCAAGTGCCAATTCTAATCTTTGCTCTCTTGTTTCTCCTAACCCAATTATTCCACCAGTACACAATTCCAATCCTGCTTCTCTTGCAATACCTAATGTCTTTAATCTATCTTCGTAAGTATGTGTTGTACAAATTTCTGGAAATTTTGATTTTGCAGTTTCTAAATTGTGATTATATCTTTTGACTTTAAGCTCTTTTAATTTAGTTGCTTGTTGTGGTGTTAAAAACCCTAAACTACATTCAACACTAATTCCTACTTTTTCATTGATCTCAGTAATAATTTTGCAAACTTTTTCAAAATCTTTTGATGATGGCTCCCTCCAAGCAGCAACAAGACAATATGATTCTGCACCATCATCTTTTGCTTTTTTTGCTTTGGTTACAACTTCTTCTGGTGATGGTAATTGATATGTCTCTATACCAGTATCAAAAAATGCTGATTGCCCACAAAAGGTACAATCTTCACTGCATGCATTTTTTTTGATGTTGTTTAACTGCTCAACATCAACTTTTTTCCCATTAAATTCTTGAGTAATTTCATTTGCACATGATGCTAATTTTTTTAAGTTTTCATCTGGAATATTCAATAATTTTTTTGCATCCTCGGAAGAAATACCTATTCCTGAAAATACTTTTTCTTGACACTCTTTGATAAATTCCAGAATAGTCACAATGATAATTACAAATACTCCATTTATAACAATAATGGAAAGGTTAACCTACAACTGTCATTAGGATTAACAGTCATAGGACTTTTGGCTTTGCTGATTTAATGGTTAAAATGGTCTTTTCTAAGAGTAAATTTAGTTCTGATTCTGTAATTGCTAGAGGCGGCACTAACATGACTATGTTTCCTAGAGTCCTAAGGTAGATTCCGTTCTTTTTACCTTCTTCAAAAAATATTTTGTTAATTGATTTTTTGGGGTGAATTGGCATTTTTTTCTTTTTGTTTGATACTATCTCTATTCCCATTAGCATTCCTTTGTGTCTAATGTCTCCAACAATATCAATTTTTGAAATCTTTTGATAATATTTTTCAAAAACTTTAGATGTCTTCTGAATTTTTTTAATGAGATTAAATTTTTTATACATTTTGAGATTTTCTAATGCAACAGCTGCCGCAATTGGATTTCCTGTATATGTGTGTCCATGAAACAAATGTTTCCAATCATTAAATTCCCCTAAAAATGAATCATACACTTTCTTATTTGTTAAAGTAGATGCCATTGTTAGATAACCCCCAGTTAACATTTTTCCATATGCTACAATATCTGGAATACTTTTCTGTTCTTCATATTGAAACATGGATCCTAGTCTTCCAAAACCTGTTGCAATTTCATCTAAAACAAAAAGCACATCATATTTCTTACACAGCTGACTTATTTTTTTCTGAAATCCTTTTGGATAAATTATTACTCCACCTGCAACTTGTGCACCACTTTCCATAATGAATGCTGCAATATTATTTTCCTGTGATAATTTATTCTCAATTTTTTCTAAACAATGGTTCTGATAATCTAAAAAAGTAAATCTTTTTGGAATTCTATATTTATTTGGTACAGGAAATTGCATTGTTGTAAACAATTGTTTTTTAAACTTACCAAAAAATTCTGGTACGTATCCAACTGACATTGCTCCAAATGTGTCTCCATGATATCCGTTTTCTAGCGTTGCAATTTTTGTCTTCTTTTTTTCACCAATATTTTTCCAATACTGTAATCCTAATTTGATGGCTATTTCCATTGCCGATGAGCCATTATCTGAATAAAAGACTCTGTGCATTTTTGGAGAGATTTTCACAAGGTGTTCTGCTAGTTTTTCTGCTGGCTCGTTAGTTAGATTAAACATAGATGAATGCTGAAGTTTTTTGCTTTGAGTTGTTATTGTGTTGACCAGTTCTGGATTTGTATGTCCCCAAACATTGCACCACATTGAGCCTACGGCATCTAGTATTTTATTTCCTTTGGAATCGGTTAGCCATACTCCTTTTGCACTCTTTATTTCATCAAAAGAATCCCATTCTCTCATTTGGGTATTTGGATGCCAAACAAAACTAATTTTCTTCAAACAAATCTGATATTCCTAGTCTTCTTAATAATCAAACGATAAGATTAATCAATTATAATTTTAGATGGTATTTGATGAATTCTCTTTTTATTACTGGAACTGATACTGATGTAGGTAAAACATACGTCACTGCTGGATTATCAGTAATTCTAAGAAAAATGGGTATTGATGTTGGTGTGATGAAGCCTTTTGCTGCAGGAATTGCTCAGAAGAAGGGATTCAAATCCGAAGATATGGAAATTTTATCAAATGCTGCACAAGTAAATGATCCTGAAAGTTTAGTAAATCCACAATTTTTTCCAATCCCTGCATCACCTTACACTGCTTCCAAGAAATTAAAAATAAAACCAAAAATTTCAACCGTGCTTACAAATTTTAAAAAACTATCAAAACTTCATGATGTTATTTTGGTTGAGGGTATAGGCGGATTAATGACCCCAATTCTGAAAAATTACTACATCGCTAATTTGATAAAAGATATGAAAATCCCAAATGTAATTGTCACAAGTAGTAGGATTGGAACTGTAAATCATACCTTGATGACTTGCATAATGTGCAAAAAATACAAAATCCAAATTAAAGGAATAATAATTAATAATTTTAAAAACGGTTATCCTATTTCTCAATTAAAACGAGACTTGGAAGACCTTACTGGCGTTAAAGTTTTAGGTTCAATCCCATTCATTAAAGACATGAGTGATTCTTCATTGAATAGAATATTTAAAAAAAATCTTGACATCAAATCTTTATTAAAATAACATTTAAATTCAAATTCGTAAAATTTTAAATTTATTTGCACCACCTACATTACTAAACTGTGCAATCTCAAAAATAATTTTTGAAAATGAATTGTTTTCTTTAGATAAAATGAATGATTTTTTTGCAACTGGTATATTTTTTGATAGTACTAGCCAAATGTTTTCTTTCTCATGCTGAATTTTTTCTAATTCTGTTATTTTCTCATTAATGATATTGATGTCAGATGATTTTGGTATGCAAATTAACAATGACTTTTTTTGATCTTTTTCCAAAGTTTTGATATCTGGAATTACTATATCTAACTCAATCCCTTGATAATCTATTTTTCTTTGACTGGAAATCAACGCATTTGTCAATAAATAGTGAAGTAATCCTGTTGCTAAAATTCCAATCGCTTCATCTCTTTCACTCATTGAAATAATATTATCATAACAACTATTGGTTACATTCTCAATTATCTGATCAAATTTTTTCTCAGAAATTAATTTAGGGATTGATTGTGATTTCTCAATATAATCAAATATGTAATCTTTAATTGGATTTGAATCTTCTGGCAATGTATTGTTTTAATGTGATATCCACATGTATTTGGATTTACCCTGAAATCAATTATATTTTCGCTATTGAGTGCTTTAAAAGATCATTCTGTATTACAGCTATTGGCTTTCTTTGAAAGTCAAATCATATCTGTTATACTTCCATGCTATAGAATTCATGATTTAACTATGACTTTTGTTATAATAAGGAAGTATATGTGCAATAAAACAAATCTAATATCATATTGTGTTAAAAAATTCTTTTTTTCTAATCAAAGACAGGCTTAATTTAACACCCAAATCAGACATGAATATTGGTTAGAATTGAAGACAAAAGACATCGGGAACTGCTAAAAGAAAAAGAAGAGCTAGAAAAGAACCGCCCACACAATATTGATGCAATGAGAGGATGGAAACATTCTATGAGCAAAATCTTACAAGAATTGGAATTATTCAAGTAACAACATGCTTAAGTCAATACAAAATTCAGATAGTTATGAACTGTCATCAAAAAAGCGAAGCACATGTTTGGAGATTTTCAAAGCACACTAAAATGCGTAGATGTGTAAAATGTAAATCTCGAATTCCAATTACCAAAGAAGAATTTGCTCAAAAGTGGGGTGTCAAAACCTCTTTAGCCAAATAGATTATTTCCTTTTTTTATCTATCAATAATTCTATCTTTAATCATGCTTGTAGGTATCTTTGATAAAATCAATTATGGGAAATTTACAATTATTTTTAGAAAGTTTATTCGTTAAAGATGTAATGTCTTTCGCCTCTAGACTCTCTATCTGTATTTACATTAACTAGTACAAACTCTTTCTTTGAATGAACCATAGACTCTTCTGGTAGTAGTTTGTTTTCGTGTAATTCTTCATATTCTTCCCATGTCAATTTCTTTCTGTCACCAATTTCAGCTTCTAAATTCATATCTTTTACAATCTCTTTGTATTCCGGCTGAATTACTCCACTGAATACCATTGCACTACTTCCACTTCCATAAGACCCGAATCCTACTCTTTTTGCTTCTAAATCTATTCCTTTTTGAAATTCATACTCTAAACTACTTCTAAATCCTAAATACAATGATGCAGTATACAAATTTCCAATCATACTTGATGCAATTAGTGAACTTGAAAGTTTTGATTCATACACCTCTTGATATTCATGAGTTTTGGTAAAGAGTTTTGTAAATTCATGATCTTTTGCCATAAATTCTTCATCCGCTAACACTGATTCAATTGTTCCACGTGGATCTTTTGGTCTTGGTTCTTCAATTCCTATCTCTTGTAAAATTCTTTTCCATCTTGGTAGCTGACGCCATTCATGTCTTATTAAATATGCCAATGCTTTCTTTCCCATGTTACTATAAGGTAAGTGCATGTTGATGTAATCCATATGATCTAAAATTGTTTCTCCAGGTTCTATTTTTATTAATCCTGACGAAATTACTTTTTTCTTATATGACTCCAGTGCCTTTCTGATTTGAATCATGTAAAGTAAATTAGAATATTGTCCATGTACAATTGGTGTTTCTTTTCCAAATGGTCTGTAAAAATCATATTCATCTTTAATTGATGTGGCAGTAACTTTAGGATCAAATTCCAATAATCGTGGATTATCATTAAGCAACATGACTACTGCTCCTGCACCCTGAGTCATCTCTCCACTAGAACCCAGGTCATATTTTGCAATATCTGATACTACAACTAGGGCATGTTTTCCTTCTGCTTCTCCTGCTCTAATCCAATTTGTATTGTCATAAAGCGCATATGAGCCACTGACACATGCAAATTTGGTTTCAACTCCACCACAATGTTCAAAAGCACCTTGACCATAAACTTGCTCTAGCATTCCAACAACGTATGAATTCATTGCTTTTGATTCATCAAATGCCGATTCTGTAGAAACATATAATCTTCCAATATCTTCTGGAGACAGTTTGTTTTTTTGCATGATTCTCAAACAGGCATTTGCTGCAAGACATGCTGGGTCTTGATTGGCATCAACAATTGCCATCTGAGATATGCCTAGACCTTTTTGTAATTTTACCGGGTCTAGACCTCTAGCTTTTGCAAAATCAGCTGCATCAATATACAATCGTGGGATGTATATTGCAATGTCATCAATACCAGCTGTCATAAGCTTCCGTCCGATATTTCATTAATAAGGTTATTGTGTATATTCTAACTACCTGGAAGAAAATTTTCATAATTTTTTATATCACTTATAAATAATTTGATCGCTATTTTGACTTTTCAAGTTCCGTTTCGAAAATATTTTCAAATACTTCAAAAGGCTGAGCTCCAAAAATTCGAGTGGTTTTTCCATCAGATCCAATGATAAAAAATGCAGGAGTACCTGTTAATTTAAGAGTTCTTGCATCTTCATTACTTGCAAGAATAACCTGTGAATGCCTTTGACTATTCATACATTCTGACCATTCTTTCATGTCCAATCCTATTTCTTGGGCAAACTTTGCAAGATTCTCTGATGATGCCCATCCGTTATTTTCTCCAGTCCAATTTGAATACAAAATATCATGATACTCCCAAAATAATTTTTGATCATCCGCACAATGAGCACCATGTGACGCAGTTACTGAATCTGGACCGATAATGTTGTAATCTTTAAAAATCATTCGTACCTTTCCTGTTTCTACATAATTTTTTAATATACTATCTTCAGTTGAGTGAAAAAATACGTTACAGAAATGACATTGATAATCTCCAAACTCTACTAGTGTAACTGGTGCATTTGGATTACCAAGTAACGGTGAACCGTTTGCCAAAAATGTATTCATGGTAATTTTCGGGGGTCCTGACTCTTGAATTTGAGGAGCTGGCTCTATTGTTAATTCTGACTGATTAGTACTTCCCTGAAATCCTAAAAATACTACGATGATGACTATGGATGCAATAGCAGCACCGATTCCAAGTGATGGACCATGTATCAATAAAAAAATTATTTTTCTGACACATTTAGTCTTTTGTGCTATTATGGTGAAGACTTTTTATGATCTGATTGTTATTCAAAACTAAATATTTGTAATATTTTAGATTATTCTGAATTTTTATTTTCTGCAGTTATTGTGACTGCTGATTTTTCTCTTTTAGAATTTTCTGGAATCTAGAATTCTGTTTGAAAAAGACCATTTTTATTTGTAATCCAATAAGATGAGAAGATTTTTTGTTCATCTTCATTGATTACTAAAACTCAATGTTTGTATTATCAATATGGTCATAATTCTGATAAAAATCATTTAACTTGTTTTGTTATTTATCAAAAATTTTGATATCTCGATGATCTTTCTTTATCTTTTTAGTTGGTCAATTCTACCGGTCTTGATTCCATCTCTAATTCTTTATCTATACTGTGGCCAGTAATTTTCTTAAATTATATTTTATCTGAATTGATGAATTCTTTATTGTCCATAATTCTTGCAAACCGTAATGAACATACACTAGTGCAATACACTGGAATTTGAAATGATTTCTTTTGAATATCGAATTCTTAGTGAATTTAAAATAAAAAAAGCAAAAATTGACACATTATCTAATTTTATTCTAGGTCATACAGATCCTACAGGTATTGAGGTAAAAGAGGCTTCAGAATTCCTCAATGTTTTGATTAATGAAATTGATAAATTCTATGTAAGCCATAGTGAAATTCTATCAAATAATGGGAAAAGATCTCTCACCATAGTTCACGTTTACATGAAACAAAACAATGGAATGAAAATATAGAAAGTTTTTATGAAAAAAATCCCCGCAGAAGACCTAGAAAATAAATGGGATTTTCACTACACTAATCTAAATAAAAGGGTAAAATATACAGAATACATGAAAAAAGTCTTTATTAACGGATATGGTTCCATTGGCAGTAGAATTACTGATTTTCTAAAAGATGATCCTGAAATAACAGTTATTGGTATAGGTAAATATTCTCCTGATGAAAAAGTAGAGATTGCAAATTCACGAGGTTTGGACGTATATGTTCCAGAAAAAAAGATTGGCGATTTTTCAAATTATAAAATTAAAGGCTCCATTGAATCCGCACTTGATAATTGTGATTTAGTAATTGATGCTGCTCCTGGCGGTCATGGTTATAAAAATAAAGTAAATCTGTATGAACCTAAAAACCTCCCTGCAATTTATCAGGGAGGTGAATCCGTTATGGGATCAGAATCTGTTTCTGATTTATTGTTTAATTCAAGAGCTAATTATGATCAAGCCTTAGGCAAACGCCATGTAATGCAAGGAAGCTGCAATGTTACTGGAATGGGCAGGGTTTTAGAACCATTACGTGACAAGTTTGGAGATAAATTGATTCGTTTTGATGTTACACTTGTTAGAAGATGGGCAGATATAGAACAGACAGAAAAAAAACTTGTTGATACTATAGAAATGTCTGAAAAACCTCATCATGGTGATGATGTAAAGATGTATTTTGGAAAAGATGCTCCACTTTATGTTAGAGCAATCAAAGTACCAACAAGACAAATGCACTTGCATATTATGGATATACGATTCAAAGATGTTGCTCCAAAACCATCTCAAATTCACGAACTTTTTACAAATGAGTTTGGTGTTGCAACTGTTTGGACTGCTAAAGGAACTAAAGATATTCGAGATTATGCGCAAAATATGGGCTTTAATTTTACAGATACAAACATGATTCACATTCATGCAAACATGACTACGTCAATTGGTGACACCGTTCAAATGATGTATTCTGATGACCAAACAGGCATTGTTATTCCTGAAAATCATATGCTTTTACAAGCAATGTTGTTTAAAAAATCATACAAAGAAGCATTTACTCATACTGAATCAATTTTCCATATGAAAGAAAAAAAGCAAAAATTACAAGAGTATTTTGCAAAAAAGTAATTTCATTTTTTAATTCGTTCTATTCTTATTTTTTCAGGTAGGTTCTTTACAACTTTCTCAACAACTATTCTCACCTTTCCTAATTCTAATTTATCACCTTCTTGGGGAATATCTTGTAACTTTTCATGTAATAATCCATTAAGCGTACTATAATCATCACCTTCTGGTAATTCTGATTTAAAAATTTCATTAATTTTTTCAATTTCTATCTCTCCTGATGTAATAATTGTGTCTTTATCTATAGAATTGTACATAATTGATTCGGGTGAATCTGTTTCATCCTCTATATCTCCAATAATTTCTTCAATCAGATCTTCTAATGTTACCAATCCTTCAACTCCACCATGTTCATCTATCACTATTGCCATGTGTGTTTTTCTACCCTTCATTTCTCTTAGCAATGAAGTAACCATCTTTTCTTGAGAAACAAAAACAGGTGTTCTTGCAATTTGCTCTAATGTCTTCATCTTGTTATCTGATTCAAGCTCTCTTAACACATCTCTTACATGAATGAATCCTACTATATCGTCATGAGTTTCACCATAAATTGGAATTCTAGAGTGTGAGTTTTGATTAATTATTGGAAGTGCCTCAAACAGCAACATTTTTGCAGGAAGTGACTGCATTTTCATTCTAGGAGTCATAACAGCACGAATTACAGTGTCATCAAATTCTAGTGCTCTATGAACTAAATCTCGTTCTTGACTTTCTAATGCTTCATCTCTATGACCTTGATCAATAATACCTCTGATTTCATTTTCAGTTAATGCTGGTGGATGATAATCACTCCCAGTAATTTTGATCATGACACGAGTAATTCTTTCCAAGACCCAAACTACGGGATAAGTAGCATAGCTAAACATTAGTAAAATTCCACTTGAACGAAGTGCAACTTTGGTTGCATTAGCATTACAATATGTTTTTGGAGTAACTTCTCCAAAAATAATAATCAAAAAAGTCATAATTCCTATTGCAATTCCAAGTCCACTATCTCCAAATAATTTAATTGCAACTACCGTTGCCAACGCAGATGAACCTATGTTTACTAAATTATTTCCAAGATTTACAGCTGACATCATCCAACCTGGATTTGATTTAAGTTTTTGAAGTGCTTTGGCACCTCGTCTTTTCTCTTTTACTAATTGCTCTACCGTAGCTTGACTGGTACCAACCAATGATACTTCTAGCCCACTAAAAAATCCCGATAATCCAATTAACCCTGCTAAAGCAGCAAGCTCTAACCAAAGTTCTACCAAGATATCATCCTCACAAATTTCTTAGAAATACATCTATTACTCATTTAGTTATTTTGCACCATCTTTTGGTTGTAATAGTTCTGCAAAACATGGATTTAACTCTTGAGATATCAAAAATATTGTTTCATACTATAGAGCCTAAAAATAGGCTTAATTTTTTGGGGGTTTTGCAAATATGTTTTTTGGATTCTGATGATATTCAACTGGCAACATTGCATCTTTTTGTCTACCTGTAAGAATTCCTACAACTACATCGTCTTTCTTGATGATTTCTTCGCTGATTAACTTCTTTATTCCAACCACTGATGCTCCTGATGCCATCTCACAATCAAATCCATTTAGTCCCACAACTGACATTCCATCAAGCATTTCAGAGTCTGAAACAGTGGTTGCTACACCATTTGTGAACTCTAACGCACGTAAGCCTTTCAAAATATTTGCAGGCCTGCCAATTTGAATCGCAGTTGCTTTAGTTTTTGGTCTTATTCCTTCTTTATCTAAATGATCATAATATCTAGAAATTAATTCAGTGTTAGGATTTCCTTTATTCCATCTGAGCTCTTCACCCTCAAATTTACCATTATACAAATCTGATAATGTACTTGCACCCTCTGAATTTATCACAGCTATTCTTGGGATTTTTTTAATCCATCCCCATTCATACAATTCCATGAGTGCTTTTCCACAACTTGAAGTATTTCCCAAAGCCCCTCCAGGATAAACAATCCAATCTGGGGATTTCCAGTTAAGATATTCTAATGCTCTAAATGGAATTGTTTTTTGTCCTTCAATTCTAAATGGATTTACTGAATTTACAGTGTACCCTTCATGATTTTGTGCATCTTCTAGTGATTGTTTTAATGCATCATCAAAATTTCCATCAACTTCTAAAATTTGAGCTCCAAATTGATATGCTTGACTCAGTTTTCCTGGTGCTATTTGTCCTGCAGGAATATAGACATCACAATTAATTCCTTCATTTGCCGCAAACATTCCTGCAGATGCAGATGTGTTTCCAGTTGATGCACAAACGATTTTTTTTGCACCCACCATCTTTGCGTGTGTGACAGCTGTTGCCATCCCATTATCCTTGAAGGAACCACTAGGATTGTACCCCTCAGGTTGCAACCATAAATTTTTAGTTGAAATTTCTATGAACTCTGCAGCTTTTGACATTTGATATGGTTTTGACTGTCTTCCTTCTGCACCATCTAATGATACTAAATATTTTGAACATTCCTCAAGATTTTCAGTATCTATCTGACAAAAATTCAGCAATTCTCTAAATCTCCAAACTCCACTTTCATTAAAAATACTGCCTTCTGAATTACGCCTTTTGTAAAATACTTCTTTCAAATCTGTTGAAGGTTTGTTTTTGTATTTTACATCTAATAGATGTCCCTCTCTACATTGTACATTTGTACTCTCAATAGGATATTCTAAACCACATTGTGGGTCAATACACTTTAGATACGCATTTCCTTGCATTGTCCTTTCAAATAATAGGTGATAATTTAAAGCAAATGTGTGACTTTCAGACAAGGTCAAGCTATTTTTCCTAAACTTTAGATTAGATACAACTCAAAATTAATTGTGGTTACCTACAATGATCATCTGAAAAACATTCTAGTTCAGATACTTGAATCTTATAATCATCTAAAAGAAGTTAAAGATATACCTGGAGATCTTGATAATATTAAAAAAGAGATGCTAAAAATTAACGGATTTCTAAAAGTTATTACAAATAAAATAGATATTGAAAAGATTCCATCATCTGATTTTAAACCATTAAAATCCAAACTTCAACAGTATTTGCAGAATTATTCTTTTGAGCAAGAAATTGAAACGATGATTCCATTATATTCTGACGATATACATAGAATAAAAAATATGAGACTGAAAATATTGGAAGCATTAGAAGATAAAAAAATGATAGATGATGTTGAGAGTTTAATTGAAAAAATATGACTGATGAAAAGAAATGCATCTTGTGTGGGTGTGATCACAAATTGTTTGGTTGCTCAAGACACGTTTCAAAAAAATGTAGTTGCTACAAAGAGATCAATTAATCCTATCTATTGTTTTCTTTTAGCACCTGATCTTTCATGAAAATTTAAACAACATTTGCATTCTTTTTCACGGCATTCTGATTCACTATGATGACCACAAATACCACATTCACAGCTTTTTGACATATTAGTAATTATCCAGTTTAGAATATAATTTATCCCTCTAATTTTTATGAGTTTATAGTCAAATGAGGCTATTTTTTAGATTTTGATTTTTTTGCAGGTTTTTCTTTACCTTCTAACTCTTTTTTAATTTCATCTGCTTTACTATTTACGGCTTTGATGATCTCCTGAATAAGTCCATCAAGATCACTGTCTTCTACTGGTGGTTCAACTGTGTTTGCAATCTCGTTAATAGTACTTGAAATTTCGGCACTTACATCTTCAAAACTTTCGGGGTCTTCATATGCAACATTATATAGTGATTTGAGATTATTTACATGACTGATTACTTGTTCTGTCAACACAATTCTGTAGTCTGTTCCATTCACATCAAATTCTTTTGAACTCATAATGTTTTTCAAATTCTTTTGTTTATAATGTTTTTCAGATGATCAAAACTGAAAATTATGATTAGGACGAATATTATGATTAGCAGTGATTGTAGTAATTGTAGATAATACAAAACTAAACTTTGATCTTCACCAGTTTAAACACTCCAGCAAATACATTCACTTTGAAATTGTTAACCTGTTTCTCATTCAGAAACATGCAACAAATATTCCAATATCTGTGTTTTTTTCATCAATTAGAATGGAATTCACTTCATATTGTATGATTTTAAACAATAATGAATATGTGCCAAAAATAAAAAATTCTGTGCTAAACAAGATGAATTCTTAGTTTTTTATTTAAATGGTAAAGAATATTATTCAAATATCACTCAACATGTATTTGAATACAATGATCGAATTCGGATATCTCTTGGAAATGAAGAATTTCTCTCAAAACATCTAAAACATTTAGAATTTCAAGAAATTTTCAACATCCATAATGTCATCCCTGAATATTCTAAAGATATCATAGCGATATAATTCTGAAATGATTTTTACCACAATTTACCTTTCTTTTTTAATGCAGATTTTGCATTACCTGAAATAGTATCTAATGTATGCATATCATAATTTGCATTAGTGAAATCAGCTGATGTAAAAATTGCCCCTTCAAAGTTTGTATGTCTGAGATTCACTCCACTTAGATTTGCATCACTCAAATCTGCATTTCTTAAATCTGTATAAAACAAGTCTGCACCATTAATGTCTGCCCCTCGAAGATCAACTCCGTACATTTCCGCATCCCATAGTTTTGCATTAGAAAGATTTACACCCCTCATGTCTGCTCCTCTTAATTTTACATAAAATAAAATGGAATCACTTAGGTTAGATTCTCTAAGATCTGTACAACTCAAGTCCGCATTATGGATATCTCGATTTTTGAGATTAACTCCACTCATGTTGGAATCAGACAAGTTTCGTCCAATCAAATCTTCATAATCAAAATTTATTTTTGTAAGATTTCGTTTACGAAAAATATCTGAAGTGTTCATTATAAATTAAAATAATAAATTAAAATAATAAATCATACATTTGAATTTTACATCAATTAGTTAATCTCTCATCCCATTTCAAATTTAAAATACGATATAATCTAATGCAGCAGCATCACTGATTAATCTAGTATGTTTTGATCCTACTACGTAGCCATTTTTTACATCGCTTGCAGGTATCCATCTATTTGTGGAAGAATAATGTCTCTTTTCTGCTAATTCTCTTTCAATAGCCTCAATATCGAATTCCCCTTCTTCAACTTGTTGTGTAGTGAGATGTTTGATGGTAACAAGAATTTTTGTTACTTTGACACGATCTCCAAATTTCCATTTTGATGGGGGATTCTCATCAGATACTTCAATAACTTTAATTTTCATTTGTTTATTTCCAAATGCATCATGACTAATCAATGTCCTCTCATCTGTGAATTCCTCAAAACTAATGCGTGAATTCACTTCTGCATCCGATACTGTTTCAAGTAATGCCTCGGAGCTAATCTCATTTAATTCAACATTAGTTTTTTCTTCAGACAACATGTGTATTTGTATCTTATCCTTAAAAAACGATTTGTAATTATGTGAAATTAGGCACTAGTTCTTTGCTTTGTCTTAAAAGGCATATGACATTCTTTTAGGAATAATTCTTTTCTTTTACCATCTATTTTTGCAAAAAATTTGCCATCATAAGTGCAAACACAGTCTGTGATCTCTAAGGATTCATCCCAAATCTTAAAGAATTCTCTTAATTCTCGACTTTCGTATTTGCCAATATTGATCCTTTTTTTTGATAGAAACTTGAATGCTAAAAGCACATTCCTTTTTTCATAAATATCAAAAGTCTTAATCCATGACAAGCATCTTTCAATTTGATCTGCAGGTACTGGAAGTGATGTACTAGTTCCAGATTTTGCCTCTATTGTAAAAATTGTACTGTTATCGGTATTTACCGCTAATACGTCAGGTAATGCAATACTTGGCGACCCCAGTCGAAAGGCTTTCCATTTGTCATTACTGTTAAATCGTTTTACAATGGTGTCTTCCCATTGATAACCTCTTTGTCTTCGTGTTCTAGCAGCTTTTTGATTATTCGTTATCTTATTCCTAGTAATTTTTTGCTTTGTAATTGTAAATGATGATACTTTTCCTCTCATTGACATTTGATTCTGAATATAGATATAGAAAAGAAGGTAATTACATAATAACTCAATAAAAAATCAGATTAAGGTCATTTTCATATTAATATTTTTAGAAAATTATCGAATAATTAGGAATGATTCAGAAATGAATTTCGGTGGTTATTGTTAATTCAATGATTCTGAAGTCGTCGAACAACATCTAATTCATAAATACCCGTATTTTTTAGATTCATTGGTGACAGAGTTAATCATTGAAAAATTGTTTGAACAAAGAGATTTCTACCTAAACACCATCAAGCATTTAGAATTTCAATTAATAGTGGATCCTACTGAAGATGAAATTCAACAAAACGAAAAATTGAAAATTACCATAATAAATGAATTAAAAAAAGTGGAAGATGAAATTCAATTAATTTTATCTAAAAATACTCCCTAAATTACAATGAGTTTATCTGTCCCCTTAATTTTACAAAAATTATGTTAGATAAAATAGTATCAAATTTGATTCTAATTAAACAAGAGTTTGCAAAAAATTACAATGGCGGTGCTCACATTCAGGAGGTGATTCCTTCATCTCCATCTGAAGAATTTCCAATAGATGGCAATCATTTGATTATGCTACATAATTTTGCAAAGAAAAATCCCATTTACTTTAATTCATTTGAACAAGAAATTGCAGGAGTATCATGCATTATTTATGAAGGCGACATTAACGAATACTGGTTAAACAGCATCAAACATGGTACAAGTTGTCAGCCATTTTATCCAACGTGGATAATGTCTGCATATGTAATGTCGTTTTTTGCAAAACAATTAGAATATGCAGAATTGGTAGATATTGGTTCAGGAGATGGCAGAATTGCTTTTTGTGGAACTCTTCTAGGATTAACTTCTCATAGTATTGAAATTGATGATGTATTAGTAAAATTACAAGAAACTATTTGCAAATCCACAAATCAAAATTTTGATCCAAGATGTGAAGACGCATTGGAATTTAATTACTCTCAAATCAAATTAACACATCCAATATTTTTCATTGGAGGTTTACCTCAAATGGGAGGTGATGTTTTGGCCACTAACATAATTGATAAAATAAACACAATTCCTGATCTAAAAAACAATACTGGTTTAGTATTTACTGGAACAGATTCCAAAAGACAATTGTCCGGTAATCTAGCGAATGGGGGATGGAGTTCGCTCATTGAAAAACATAATCTTGATGTTATAGATACCGTTTCACTTCCAACTGTTTGGACCTTTGATCAGAAAATCGAAACTCCTTACATCTATGCAAAATTCAAATAATATGAAAAAAATAATTTCCGTTAGAAATTCCACATTTTGAAATTTTTACTCTTTGTTCAATCTTGGGCATGTTGGATATTTTTGCCATAACTCGAATTTCTTTTTCAAATTCAACTAAGCAAAAATATGCATCATCATATCTTGAAAATTCAATAATTCTACCTTCCGATACCTTCTTTTTTAACAATACTTCTCCAAAACAATGATTGCAAAACTCTGATGGTGGCCAAACAACTTTAGTGCATTTAGTACATTCAGGAATGTAAAAATTTCCTTGTGATAATTCTGTCTCAAAATTCATTTTTCCAAAACCAACACTGTTGAGGAAGTGGCAGCAGCTGACATGTTGTGAACTAATCCAACATTGACATTGTCAACTTGGCGATTTTTTGCTTTTGATTGAATTTGTTGAGTGATTTCAATAGTTTGAGCTATGCCTGTAGCACCAAGAGGATGTCCTGATCCAATCAATCCTCCTCTTGGATTTATTTTGAAATTGTTTGTCTCATGTAGTTCTTTTATGATGTTGATGCCCTTCCCAAAATTTGAAAAACCCAATGATTCTAATGCCATAGGTTCGCAAACAGAAAATGCATCATGAATTTCTGCAACGTCAATGTCACCAATAGTCCGATTTGCCATTTTTAATGCTGTATATCCTGCTAATTTTGTAGATTCCATAGAACTCAATGATATACTTTTTGTAAAACCTGCAGACATTGTTTTTTGACCAATACCTGTAATCCATACTGGTTCATCCGTATTCTTGCTTGCACTTTCTTCTGAAGCAAGGATAATTGATGCACTACCAGTACAGGGTCTTGAACAATCCAATAATCGGATATCATCTGTTAATTTTTTAGAATTAATTACATCATGTATTGAAAAAATTTTGTCTGACATTGCATTTGGATTTTCTTTAGCCTGTTTGTGATTCTTTACTGGCACTATCGCTAAATCTTCATCTGAAATGGAGAATTCACGCTTGTATGATTTTGTAAAAATTGATGCCCAAAAAATTGGATGTTTGTATTCCCCCCTAGAATTATCCCATTCCAAAATTTGTCCTGGACTGTCATACCTTTCTGCCCCCGATATGAGGACCATGTCTGCCAAACCTGATGCAATATACGAATATGCTGAAACTATTGAATTCGTGCCTGAATTACACAAGCTTTCAATCGAATGTGCAATTTTAGGTTGAACACCTATCATTTCAGATAAAACAGGAGACAAGTATTTTGAATTATTATTTGTAGAGACTAAAACTGCGTCTATATCATTTCGATTAATGTGAGAATTGTTTTCAAAGAGATTTTTTGCAGATTTGAGTAATACAGTTTCTATTTTTTGATCCTCTTTTGTAAAGGGTGTTATTCCATATGCAATAATTCCTACTTTTTTCATATTACTCATCCAGAAATGTTTTTTTGAATAAAATAAAAGATTCAGAAACATCGCCAACTGGATTGAATTGAACTATTGGTAAATCAATTCCTGAATTTCTAAAGTTAATAATTTGCTTTCTACATTCTTCAGGGGTCCCAGCTATTGCAAGTGATTGTATCATTGAATCAGAAATAAATTCATGATTTGATTTGAATCCTGATTTTTTATATTCAGCATATATAGATTCGGTTTCATTTTTAAATCCATTTTTTGCTAAAAAGTCTCTGTAGATTTTTCCTACAGATACATAAAACGCCAATGTTTTTTTTGCTCGTTTAATTGCATCATCAGAATCTTCTGCAACGCTAGTAATTATTTGACATGTAACATCTATTTTTTTCTTTGATTGCATTTTTGAAATTGTTTTTTTCATTTCGTTTATGGGTCTTAAATAAAAAATTACACCATTCGAAGTAGTCCATGCTAATTCCACCATTTTTTGATTTACAGCTGCCAAATAAATTGGAATGGATGCTCTTTTTGGTTTAATTAGCAGTGTAAAATTTTTCAAATTAAAAATTTGACCTTTATAATTTACTAATTTTCCAGATAAAACTAATCTAATAATATCTACATATTCTTTCATTCGTTGCAATGGCATTTCAAATTTATCCCCATGAAAATCCTCCACAATGGGCAAACTGCTTGTTCCAAGACCTAGAACTAATCTTCCATTTGATAACATATCCACAGTTGCTGCACCCATTGCAATAGTTGCAGGGCTTCTTGAGTAGATGTTGATAATTGATGATCCAATTTTTTGAGTATTTGTTCTACTTGAGACTGCACTGAGAATCGAGAAATTCTCCATCCCCCATGTTTCAGGTACCCAAATTGTATCTACATTAGTTTTTGAAAGAATTTCTGAGCATTCCAAAACGTTGTTAATTGATAGCAATGAGCCTAGGCTGCACCCAATACGCATGAAAATACTGTGTTGAATTGATATTCTAGTGTATCTGTTTTAGCAATAAGTTAATTTTCATTGAGGTGGAGTATTATGGGATCAAAAGAGGATTCAAAGTATGACTGAACAAACCTTTTTTGAAAAAACCAATCAAGTTCCAACATTTTGGAATGATGCTACAAAATATGCTTCAATTAGCAAAGATGAGGCATTTGTTGAAGAAGTAGCATACATGATGGTTACCCTCCACAGAACAGGAGCATAAAATTAAATTTCATTTTATTATTTTTTCTATTTCTAGGGAACACTCTTCCATATCTTTGAAAGAATCAATTGAATACCATTTTACATTTTTAAATTTTACTATGTTGAGTTTTCCTTTTTTGGCATAATCTGGAAAAACCGTTTTTTCAATATCTCCTTTACTGGGTAAATCTTTGAGAATTCCTTTTTCTAAATGATAAATTCCAGCATTCATCCAAAAATCTACAATATCCTTTTTCTCTCTAAACTTTGTTATTTTATCATCCTTAGTTTCTAAAATTCCAAAATTTGTTCGAAGTTCAATTGATGCTATTGCATTTGGTTTTTTTGCAAGTTCATTCAAATCTATGTTTGTAATAATATCTCCATTAATAACAAAAAAAGATTTTTCATTGATCATTTTTCCCGCATTTTTGATTGCACCTCCAGTACCTAATGGGGATTTTTCAACTGAGAATTTTATTTTAATTCCAGTTTTTTTTACATCTAAATGATTTTCAATAGTTTCTTGTTTGTATCCGGTACACACAATTATTTCATCAATTCCATATTTTTTTAGATATTTTATTTGCCATTCAATGATAGGAATATTTCTTATTGGAACTAGTGGCTTTGGTACATAATCTGTTATTGGTCTTAGCCTTTTTCCCCTTCCTCCTGCTAAAATTATTGCTTTCAATATTATTGGTTTATTTTTAGAGTATAAAATAGTTAAAAAATTTTATTCAAAAATTATATTTTGAACTCAAAAGTTTTCATCCAGACTACCATGATGAATTAATTTTAAGTTAAAAATATTTAGAGTTCAATACTTATTTTGATTTGTTTTGCAATTTTCTTAAATTTGGAAATTAAATTAAATTATGATTTTCGGAATATCGACCATCACATGTTTTATCTCACAAAACGGGGGGGGTTCTATTTTTATTCTTTATCGATGAATTCGTTAGCACTTTATAATCTTAGATAGGATTGTACAAACATTCTAAAAATAAAAAATATTAGGTAGCGTCTACCAATTGTTTGTTTGTTCCTCTTTCTGTGCTGTTCCATTGCCCTTCTTTGAAGTCTTTTATTTTATGTATTGAAAAGATAATGCTTGGAATTAGTGGTATACCTGAGGTTTTGATTACCTTGACTTCTAATCCTTCTCCTGTCTTTTCTACTGTCATCATCACATAGGTTCCTGATTCTATGACTCGAATGTCATCTGGACGGTAATTTGAATACTCAACTCCATATATTGCGTCATTTTGGTCCATTAAAACAGGTACATGATCTGTGGTCTTTGATCTAGGGTACTAATTATTTGTGCAAATTCTATTGTTACAAATTAATCATTTCATACATGCACACAAGATAGGTGTGTTCATTTGTAGTTATATTGCACCTAAAATAGACGTAATAGGATATGGAAATTCTCTATTTTGGTTTTTTAATTTCATCTGTTTTTACAATCTCTTCCATTTTCTTTGCAAATTCATTGTAAATTTTTTCAAGATCTTTTAGAGACATATCTATTCCAAGCATTTTCATTGTTTTTTTCCAAGATTCAATGTATTTTTCATCATCCAAACCTTTTCCAAGTGTTTCTGCAATTGAGTGAACTCCTTCTGTTTTTCCTAGAGCATAAATTGCAATTTCTCTATCTGTTGGCATTGTCTTATTCCTTTTCTGTAAGATAGTAATGCAATTCGGTATAACACTCTACACAATATTCTTCAAAATTTGTATGATCACAATCATAAACTTTTGGGACTTCATTGTTGCATTTTGTACAAATAGTCATGATAAATTATCAAGAAAGTGATTTTTTTATCTTTATTCCACCTAGGGCAGCAATTATTGCACCAACTACAATCAATCCGCCACCCTCACCTGCCATTCTTGCAGTATTTTCAGATTCACCTGCGCTGGCCATAGATATTGCACCACCTATAATTATCAGAACCCCTGTAATTATTAGCATTATTCCTAATCCTTTGAATGGTGGCTTTTTTGAAATGAAAAATGCGATAAATGATAAAATTATTGGAGGCATACCAAACCCAATACCTCGTGTCATAGCATCAAATGGTAAGAATCCGTTACTAGCTCCGCCACCGCCTGCCATTACATCAGCACCATAAATTACTAAGAGAATAATTGAAATTCCTGATAATACATGTGGGACAGAGACCATGCTTGTCGTAATTTTTCATTAATTAATAAACTTATAATGATGCATTGGCACTAGATATTGCTAGTAAATTTATGATAAAGGTTTGACAATTACTTTTTCTTTTAGAGACTCGAGTTTTTTTAGCAATTGATCTATTGTTTCTCCATCTTTTGAAACTAAATTTAAGTGACCTAATTTTCTTAGTGGTTTTGAAATTTCTTTTCCATACATTTTCAAAAAAACATTTTCCTGCGATATTTTTAATGGGGCGTATTTTCCTTCAAATGAGACATCCCCTAAAATATTGTACATTATTGTAGGGCGGATAAGTTCAGTATCTCCAAGATCAAGTCCTAAAATTGCTCGCAGATGTTGTTCAAACTGGGATGTTTTACTTGATTGTAATGTATGATGTCCTGAATTATGGACTCTAGGTGCAATCTCATTTATTACCACATCATCATCTTGTGTTACAAACATCTCAATTCCAAAAATTCCCGACCCTCTTAGAACTTGCATTGTTTTTTCAGCAATGTGCTCTGCTTTTTTTGTAACTTCTTTGGACACTCTTGCTGGTGCAATAGTTTCACGTAAAATATTCTCTTCATGAATATTTTCAACTAGAGGATATGTTTTGATTTGTCCTTTAGTGTTTCTTGAAGATATAACTGAAACTTCCATTTTAAATTGTACAAATTTTTCCAGCAAGAGTTTTTGCCCTTTAAAATAATCAAATGCTTTTTCAATGTCTTTTTCTGAATAAATTTTAAAATTTCCCCTCCCATCATAGGCATCTCTTCTTGCTTTAAGTAATGCAGGATATCCAAAATATTTCAACCCATTTTCCAAATCCTCAACAGTGTCTATTTTAATAAATTCAGGAACTGGGATGTTATTTTCTTTTAAAAAAGATTTTTGTAAAAATTTGTCCTGAATAATTCTTAATGTTTCAGGTGAGGGATTAACATCTGCATTTTTTTCGACAGACTTTAGTACTGTGCTGTCACCTGATTCAATTTCATAAGTGATAATATCAGATTTATTAGCCAAATCAATAATTGCACTTTTATCTTTAAAATCGGCCACAATCTGTTCTGCACCTACTTGTGATGCAGGGCAATTCTCAGTAGGATCCAAGACAATAATTTTTGATATATGTTCTGGCATTTTTTTTGCTGCCTCAGTTATCATCATTCCAAGTTGACCTCCTCCAATAATACCAAGAATTTTTGTCATTACAATAATCATTAATCATCGATTAAAAATAGCTAATGTTGATTTGAACATTTTTGTTGTGTTTTTTCTAATAGTTATAGATAATTACTTTCATGTTTTTTCTATTATCATGACATATTCCAAAAAACCGTTAGTCGGAATAATTATGGGATCTAGTTCAGATAGCCGAATTATGCAAGGAGCATCAGAAATATTGGATCAATTTAAAATTAAACATGAAGATCAAATCGTTTCTGCACATCGTACACCTTCTAGATTGGCAGAGTATGCACAACATGCAGAAAAAATGGGATTTAGTGTAATTATTGCAGGTGCTGGAGGTGCTGCACATTTACCCGGAATGATTGCATCGCATACAGTAATTCCAGTAATTGGAGTCCCAATTCTAGTCTATAATGATAAACATCCGAAAAAAAACGATACTTCAAAATTTTCAGCATTTAGTGGATTAGATTCATTGCTGTCTATTACTGAAATGCCATCAGGTTCTCCTGTTGTAGCAGTTGGAATAAACAAAGCTGGAAATGCTGCAATTTATGCAATGAAAATACTTGCCAATGAATTTCCAGAACTAAAAAAGAATCTAAAACAACACAAATCAAATCAACATGATTCTGTCATTAAAGAATCTGAGCAATTAAAGAAAGAAGGACTAACTAAATTTGCCAAAAACAAATTCAAATGAAATTAAGTCATTAAAGTAAATTGGATATTCCTTTTTCTTAGCGATTCTATTAACAAATCTGCTTGTGCTTGACCCTGTGTTTCTAGACTCAGTGTCACTCCTGCCGAACCTGCATTAATATTTGAACTAAGTCTGTCATGAACCACTTCGACAATATTTGCATTTGCAAATGTTATTTCATCTACAATTTCCTTGAATGTTCCTGGTCTGTCTGGAAGTAATATGGATAATTTCAATAATCTTCCCATTGCTGCAAGTCCTTTGTCTACTATTTGACCTAAAAGATACATGTCCACATTTCCCCCTGCCAAAACTGCCACAACTTTCTTTCCAGGAGAAGGTTTCTTTGAAATTAAATAGGCTAAACTTACAGCACCTGCAGGTTCAACAACAAACTTCATACGCTCCATTAGTAGAAACATTGTTTTTGTAATTTCAGTGTCATCTACAAGAACAATGTCATCAATTAGTTCTTTAATTATTCCAAAAGTCAACTTACCTGGAACTTTAACAGAAATTCCATCTGCAATAGTTCGTGCACCCCCACTTGCAGTAATTGAACCTTTTTTTAATGAATCATACATTGAAGGAAATGATCTTGATTGAACGCCTATCACTTTGACATCTGGATTTTTTTCTTTTATTGCAATTAGAGCACCTGCAGCTAATCCTCCTCCACCTATTGGAACATAAACTTCATCAACATCAGGTAAATCTTCTAGAATCTCTAATCCTATCACTCCTTGCGCGGCAATTATTTGAGGATCATCAAATGCATGTATCAGGGTAGCTCTTGTTTCTTTTGCTATCTCTTTTGCTTTGGCAGAAGATTCATCATAATTTGTTCCCTCTAAGATTACTTTTGCACCATATTCTTTTGTAGCAGTTACTTTTGCAGGTGATGCGTTTTTTGGCATTACTATTGTACATGGAATTTTCTCCAATGCTGATGCAAATGCAACACCTTGGGCATGGTTACCAGCTGACGCGGCAACAACACCAAATTTTTTCTCGTCAGGTGACAGTGATTGAATTTTGTAATATGCTCCACGAATTTTAAATGATCCTGTTTTTTGTCGGAATTCTGCTTTTAGATAAACATCCGATTCTGTAAATTCACTAAACGTACTTGAATGTATTAAAGGAGTCTTTCTAATTTCATTACCTCGTAATGAATTTGCCTTTACAATTTCATCATATGATGGGTTCATTAGAAATGTTGCTAATGAAATGCTGTATTTGACTTCTTCTATAGAAAAATTACAATTTTAGTCAAATTTTATGCCTAAATTTACAGGAATGTCTAAATAGTTCAAAAATACCATTCAAATTATATCAAGGGATCGGAACTCCCCTTTGAGAGAATTCTCATTTTCTGGTTCCTTGATCTTAACTAAAAAACATTTCAATTTCATCTAAACGTTTTAAAATTTTTTCTTTAACTGAATCAGATATTTTTCTAGGATCAAACAATCCTTCCTTTATTTCATTTTTTACAAATTCTAAATCAATTGTGCATAAGCAACCTTCTTCACCTGAAACTAGTCTTGCATCATCAATCAAAACTGGACTTGTTTGATATGTTTCAACTAAAAGAGAATCCAATTCATTGAACAACTGTGTCTTTTTTTCAGATAATTCTTTAAAATCAACCCCTACATCTTTTTCAATTTCAGCATATACTTTTTCTCTAAATTCATCGTTTTCATAAAACACCTCAAATAATTTTTGATGATCAAAATCCTTGTATCCCATTTCTTTTAATTTATTTAATACAAATTGATCACTGTTATCTGAAAGTTGCTGTTCCTTATTTTTTGTCAAATCTACAATTTCTGCTAATTCTTTTTGAGAATCAATTACCCTTTGGTCAGGTTTGTAATATAGTAAAACATGAAATTGTATTGAGATATGTCCTGATATCAAATAGCTTCCTTCCATGATCTCAAATTTTGTAAAAATTCTTTGTAGATCATCATTATTTGAAATTGACACATCATGCACAGACCAATCTTTAAGCGAATCATTAATTTTTTGAAAATAATCCATTACTAGTTTAGGATCAAATGTTTTTTGTTCTGTAATAGTGGAATCTCCTAGCATTACTTTGATATCGATCATTATTGTTAGATGGATGATCTTTTCAAGGCATTTTTTTTGAATTATTTCATTTTTTTGATTTAGTAATTGAATGAATTCATTAGGGGATCTTGATCCTAAACGCACAAAAATAAACAAAATATTGCTCTCCTTAAACCTTCATCAATCTCTAAATATCCAAAATGTGTATTTTAGGCATGGATGAAATTCCTGTTTCATGCATTCATTGTAATAAAGAAATTACTGGATATTATGATAAAATGTATAAGGGAATTAGAGGCAAATGTTTATCCTATGAAATTGATTTTCCTCTAGAGTGATGATATTAAAATGACTGAAAATATTGACAAAAACCAAGAATCCAACAAAACATCTGTGGAAAAGATTGATGTGGTAGATATGCTTCTAAGCAAAAATGAAGATCAAACAGTTGATTTTGAAACTATGATTTTAGAAACTCAAAAACGTGTTTGGGGGTCTCTCAAAAAAGGTTATGAATATTCAGGAATGGCAGATGAGTCCGAAAAATTTCTAAGAAAAAATATATTTCTAAAATTAGATATGGTTGTATTGTATGTGGATTTAGTAGGTTCAACTACCATGACATTAGAAATGCCTGCTGAAAAAATTGCGATCATTGTTAGTTCATTCTCACAAGAGATGGCATCAGTGATTAGACACCATCAAGGATATGTGTTAAAATTCGTAGGTGATGCAGTAATTGGGTATTTTGTTGCAGAAGGTAATTCATTATTGGTATCAGATAATGCTGTAAATTGCGCAAAATCAATGATATCAGTAATTCAAAAAGGGATCAATCCAATTCTAAATCAATACGATTACCCAGACTTGATGGTAAAGATTGGAATAGATTTTGGGCAAAACATTGTTGTAAGATATGGTTCAGATGCAGAACATTCTCACGTAGATTTAATGGGACCTGCTATGAATATTGCAGCAAAAATTCAAAACATGGCAAAACCTAATCAAATTTTAATTGGAAGTGATGTGTATCAAAAATTACACCCTACTTCTCAAAAACAATTTCTTGAAATAATTTGGAAAAATAATGAATGGAGATTCAGATCAAGATTAACTGGAGAGATTTACAAAGTATACGAATTAAAAGGATAATTTCTTTCGATAAATCCTAAATAGTAAATTTGTCCGGACATTCAACATGTTCATAATGGTGCTCTGTAAATTTTTCTTGAATTACATAAATTACAATTTTATGAAGATCTTTTTCTTCGATGTCTTTTTTACATTTTAGACACGTCTTTTTCGAATCAATCATGTGTATAAGCGATCTAAATATCGAATCTATAAGGATCAGCGATCAGCTCAATTTGAGCAAAAACGCCTGAGGTTTTACAAAACACTATATCAAACGCCTAAAGCAATGCAGAAATATGGCAAATTTGAACCACTTGTGTGGATTATTTCGTAATAAAACACCTAGAAGACCTGTATGGATTAAATCCCAATATTCCTCACATGGCATTTCAATTCCCAAGATTGCCCCCAGGTCTAACAAATCCTATGTTCAAAATTTATGAAAATCCTATGAAAAAGCAATTTTTAAAGAATGCTGAAACAATAAACCAAAAACTTCAAGGATTCCAACAAATGTATCAACAACATGCAGCAGGATTACTAACAATGAGTTCTGGAATAATTCCTTCAGGGCACCCCCTATACACCAGACATAATTTTGTTGAAACTATTCGGAATCAAAATGATAAATTATTAAAAGAAAACTTAGAATTAAAGAAAAAATTAGATGAAGAATCAGAACCAAAAAACCATTAAAAAATAATTCATTTGTTCTAATTTTTTTTGTAAGAATCCTTATTAGTTTCATAAATCAAATCGCATCATGATAAAAACCCCTGCCGACAAATGGAAGGATGATATAATAAAATACAGAAAGCAATGTCAAAATATTCTAAAATTATCAAATAGTATACGATATGCAGGAGTTATTAACACATATGGTAGGACATTAACTGGAATGATTAAACCCAATCTAAAACCATTATTAAAATCTGAACAAGTAAAGAATGAATTTTTTATCATATCTACATTAATGTCATTACGAAAAGAGACTGTTAGTACAGTTGGAAGATTAGAACATGTAATTTTACAGCATCAAAAAGTTACAATCATCATCTTGCAAAAAAATGATGTGACATTTTATGTTTCAATAGATAGAAAAGAAAAAGGCTTGGCAAAAATTCTTTCTTCTATTAAAAAGGTAATAGGATAGTTGTCTTTTAATAAGATTCAATGCTTTAGATAGTATGAATAAATCTTTAGGAGATTATAATATAGAAAAATCTTCTTCACACAACATTAGAAATATCGTATGGACAATGAAAAATCGAGTAGATGCTAAAAAATCAAAAAACAAGAAAATTGATTCAGATAAAAAATTTCAAAATCTCTCCTTTACAAATATTATTTATGACTACAAACCAAAAGTGAAATCACATTTTAAAAAAGTTTTTAAAATTAAAAAAGTTATCAATACTGAAAAATCAAAAAACAAGAAAATTGATTCAGATAAAAAATTTCAAAATTCTTCTGCATCAAATTGCAATATCAAACAGGGTTTCAAAAGACCTGGAAGATAATCATCCCAAAAGTATATAAGTTAAATTTTAAAATTTATGAAAAATAAAAGATTCAGATTATTCTTTCCATTAAAAAGATAATCTAAGAAGGTGTAAATCCGTGGTATCCGCCTGTTTGTTGAGCCTTATCTTCAAAGTTTGGTTCAAACAATGAAATTAAGTAGTCATCAGGATCTAAAATTACTGCATTTTTTCCTGCCTCTCTCTCTACAATATCTCGATGAATTCTTACCCCTTTCTCTTTTAATTCATCAATTGCTGATTTTACATCGCCGACAAGAAATCCTATTGTAATTCCATTATCAATGGAACTACCAACATGTTGTGCTGTCAATGATGCTGGATGTAAACTCAACATGGCTCCAGAAGTACCCAAATCAATCCAAGATCTTCTTTGATTTTTGATTGGAAGTCCGATGAGTTCATGATAGAACTGTATGGATTTGTCTATGTCTTTTACAGCCAATATGACATTTCCCACTTTTTTGATATTCACAGATACCCTACCTCAAAGTTGTTTAAATCCATTGTCATTGAATTTCTACCATGGTTTCAGTCCTCTCAACGCCACTAATTTTTTGAATAAGTGTGGCTACTTCCTTTATCTTGTCCAGTTGTTCAACATCAATAATGGCAACTGCGTCAAATTGACCGCTTGTAGGAAATGAATCTGATATTAAGGGTATTTTTCTTAGTCTGGCAGCAATGAGTTTTTTTGGAGATTTTACTAAAATTATAGCTCTTACCATCCTAGATTAACCTCCACTTCGATTAGGGTCTCAGTTGTAACAATATCTTTTATTTTTTTAAAATCAATAACCATTCCATTAATTTCATCAATATTTCCTTGCAGAATTACGCTAATGTCTGCCCTTCCTGTAACAACCATGATTTGTTTGACGATCTTCCTTTTTTTCTTTAATATTTGAACAACAGAATCAACCTTTCCTGGTTTTACAGTAATCAGACATAATGCACGCATACTTAGTGTAGGTAATAGGATCGGATAAATATTCCTAATCAAAGACTTCTTGAGATCTTGCTTCTTCAAGATAGGCCCTTCTTTCTTCGTTTACCTTCTCTTGATCAATTTCAATATCATCGTCAACTATGACAATCCCCATGTCGCTGATTGGTTCTTCTTTTGGTTTTTTATTCTTTGATTTTGTAGTTTTTGTTTTTGATTTAGAAGTTTTTACGGTCTTTGTTGTTTTTGGTTTAGTTGTTTTCTTTGCTGGTGCTTTTTTTACAGCCTTTTTTTCAGCCATGAATGTCGAAAAACAAGAGTTTGCCTTGTTTTTAAAGATTTTGCATGATTGAATAACTTTGAAAAAAGTCTATGAAATACCCTGAATTTTTTCATGTTATTCATTTTCAAAATGACGAAAAGTGTTGTGTAAATTTGATAAGATGCCAGGGGCGAGATTTGAACGCGCGACAGCCCGGTCTTCAGCCGAGTGCTCTCCCAGGCTGAGCTACCCTGGCACTTAGAAAAATGCAATCAGTTAAGGAATTAAAGTTTGTCTTTTTAGATCTTCCATAGAATGTCATCATTACCTTTTCGTTTATTGATTAAACGACTAACTACAAAAAATAAATCAGATAATCTATTGAGATAGATCATACAATTTAAATTAATTTCATCTTTTTCACTTAATTGGACCACTTGTGTTTCTACCCTTCTAACAATTGTTCTTACATAGTGTAATTGTGCCGCTGCGATTTCTCCTCCTGGCAAGATAAAATTAGTCAAAGGTGGTAGTTCAGATTCGAATCTGTCAATAGAAAATTCTAAATTTTGAATCATTTTCAATGATACTCTATTTTTGATATCATTAAGATTAGGATTTGAAAGATCAGCCCCTACTAGAAATAACTCATTTTGTATTCTTGTCAAAAGGTTAGTAATATCATCATCCAATGAATTTGTCAAAACAATCCCTAATGCAGCGTTTGCTTCATCTACTGTTCCATATGCAATAATTCGAGGATGAGATTTCGATATTCTCAAGTTTCCTTGAACACCAGTATTTCCATCATCCCCTGTTTTGGTATAAATTTTCAATAACATTTCATATCAGAATTAACTATTATGTTATTCGAAAAATGTGAAAATTCATTAGTATAATCTGACGTACAATAGGATAATATGATATTGGATTTTTTAAAAACTGCTGCAAATCTTAAAAAAATTTCTAGACAGGGGTGGGTTGATAAACTATCCTTGAATCACCCTGAATCAGTTGCAGATCATTGTTATTCCATGGCAATAATGAGCATGGTTATTTCTGACATGAGAAAATATGATTCAGAAACAATACTCAAAATGGTTTTACTTCATGACTTGGCTGAAGCAAGAATTGGAGACTATACTCCGAATCAGTTAAGTATAGAAAAAAAGAAAAAATTAGAAAATAATGCATTTAATAAAATAATAGACAATTTACCTGAGAATATTAAATCTCAGTATTTGCAAATCTGGGAAGATTATCAGGAAAATATTTCTGCAGAATCAAAGTTAGTACATCAAATTGATAGATTGGAGATGGCACTTCAAGCAAAATTATACCAAAAAGAAGGTCATTCAGAAAATAAACTTGAATCATTTTTTGAATCTGCGAAAAAAGACATAGATGATCCTAAATTAAAAGAATTATTTACAAAGATTATCAACGACAATTAAATAGAAAATGTCTGAAAGAAGTAAAGATGAATTAATTGAAGCACAAAAACAAGTAATAGGAGTATTGTTTGAAGTGATTAAAAGATTACAAGCAAATAATGATCTTGATGAAGAATATTTTCAGATGATATTAGAAGACAGTAAAAACCATGCCCGTCTTAGAGAAATCATGAATGAAAGAACCGAGAATGCAAAAATTGTTGGAAGATTATTAGAACAATTAGAAATTTAATTTCCGCAACCACAATCATCGTCAGAAATAATTCTTAGATGTGCCGTTTGTTGGTATTTATCCTGAACATAACTTGAAAGATTGATAATTCTAATTCTGGATTCTCTAGTATTCCAACTACCTTCATTTTCAAACCAAAATTCAATTTCATCTATATTATATCTCTCGTTATTTTCAACAAGATTTTGAAAAATTGATTTGATCTCTATAATGTCAGATTCTGTTAATTTTGATTTATCTTCCACCATTGTAGTTATTTCATTTAATTTTATTATGACATTATTTGTCAAAGGCATGCTATGGAAAAAACCTGGATTCTATAACTATCTTTTGAAGAGAAATTGTTTTTATAACAAATCAATAATTTGAGAATATGCAATATTTTCAGGCCTTGAAATTAGGACAAAAAAGAGTTGCTGAAGCTAGAGAATATCTCAATAAATTAACAGATGGACGTGCAATGCCTGCATTAGCCTTATCTGACACGAAATCAAATGTCTGGCAACCCGTAGGAGAAGAAAACCTATATGCCTTTGTAGATGAATCTGCAGGATTTGTTTTAACTGATAATAGTGGCTACATACTTGCTTTGGTAGATAAAACAGGTTCTTCAAAAACTATTGTTCAGGGAGTAACCCAACAACAAAAAGAAAATTTAGAAAAAGCATTCAAAGAAGACAACATTTCACAATTTGAGGGTAAAGTAATTCTACCAGTTTAATCATTAGTATTAAAAAACGTAACCTTTAGTTATCATAATGTAGAGTGAAATAAAATGAGTAAATTTTCTCAAGAAATTGAAGTTAGTGGTCATTTGATTGATTCTTTCATACTAACTAAGATCTTTGATAAAATTATGGACCTTCACGGCGAATTTCAAATAGAAGAAATCAATATTGGTAAAAGAAAAAAAGATCAGTCTTATGTAAGATTACTTGTTAAAGGAAAAAACCAGAAACATTTGAATGAGATTTTAGAAACAGTGTATAGAGAAGGGGCGGTATCAAAAATACAGCAAGAGATTACATTAAAAAAATCACCAAAAAACTATGTAATGCCAGATTATTTTTACAGTACAACAAATAATCACACACAAGTTTTCTATAAAAAAAGATGGATTCAGGTTGAAAATATGATGATGGATAAGTGCATCGTCGTAAAACAAAACAGGGCATTCTGTGTACCAGTTAGAGATGTAAGAAAAGGAGATCAGATTATTGTTGGTGAAAAAGGAATTAAAATCACTCCCCCTGAACGTCCAAGAGAAGGAGTCAATGTTTTTGAATTTATGGGAAGTTCAAGTTCTAGTGAACGGCCAACACAACATATTGCAAAACAAGTCGCAGATGACATATACAATACCAAAAAGAATGGTGGGAAGATTGTCATTGTTGGTGGTCCTGCAATAGTCCATACAGGTGCAGATGATGCAGTATCAGAATTAATTAGAGCAGGTTATATTGACGGAGTATTAGCTGGGAACGCTCTTGCAGTTCATGACATAGAGTATGCAACATTGGGAACATCTTTGGGCATGAATGTGCACAATGCAACTTTAGCATATCATGGCCATCGAAATCATATGGATGCAATCAATGCAGTTTTCAAGGCTGGTTCTATTGCAAATATGGTGAAGTCAAAGAAGCTTAAAAAAGGAATAATGTATGAATGTATAAAAAATAAAGTTCCATTTGTATTGGCAGGATCAATCCGTGATGATGGACCGTTACCAGATGTAATTATAGATGTTGCTCAAGCACAAAGAGAATACAAAAAAATTGTAAAAGATGCAAGCATGGTAATCATGATTTCAACAATGCTTCACTCCATTGCAACGGGTAATATGCTTCCTGCAAATGTCAAAGTAATTGTGGTGGATATCAATCAACCAACAGTTACAAAACTCATGGATAGAGGAACATGGCAAGCTTTAGGAATTGTTTCAGATGTTGGTGCCTTTTTACCATTAGTTGCACAACAACTCAGAAAAAAGAAAGGAACATCTAACAATTAATAATAGATAGGAACAATATCAAAAAAAATAAATTATGCATTTAACTTTTACGTACAAAAAAACTGGATGAATAATACGCTCATTTTAAATCAAAAAAATACGTTGTATATTGTATGAGCAGAAAAAAACTCAATTATTATTCATTATGGATATTGTCATTGTTAATGATCTGTACTGTTTCTCCAGCGTTTGGAGAAGTAACTCATCTTCAAGTTAATACTGAGTCTTTTTACAAAGGGGATTAAATAAAATTTTCAGGAGGTGTTGAGGAAAATTCAGTTGGTCTAGTAACTATTGTTATTCGTGATCATAACGATGAATTTGTACAGTTAACACAGGCAATAATCAATCATGACGATTCATTTGAAAAAATAATAAAAATCAACGATGATTTTTCTGAACATGGAGTGTATAATGCAACAGGATTTATTCTTAATATGACAAAAGGGGTAACTACAAATTTTGGAGTTTCACTAAATGGCATTCCAATTATTTTAAAAAGTATGGAAGACATGGACAAAATAGAAGAAAGGGTCTATAAAGAGATTGACGAAATTGAGCAAATAGAAAATACTCCAATTAGTAAAACTGCAAATTTTATAGATCCCAGCAAAGATCCTCAACACTATATTGACAGATACTATAATGAAGCAGCTTACAAATCATGGTTTGATAGAAACTATGGATTAACGATAGAGGAGGCAGTAAATCAGGACAATAAAATTAATTATGCAGTACACGAATTAATTGTTAAAGAAATTATGCCTGAGGCAGAAGCAACATCATTAGTTCTAGACACACAAACGGTAAATAATAATTCATAGATTGCAGACTTCACTTGCAATTGCAGGATCAGGGATATTATTTGGAGCGGTGATTGGAATAAAGAAAAAAACAGATAACAATTCAAAAGAAATTCATTCAGCCACTTATTGGAACCAACCCTAGAGAAATTTTACAAACAAGATTAGCCAAGGGAGAAATTAGTTTGGAGGAATATGAAAAATTAAAATCTAAACTAGATTAACTAGGAGTCATCATTGAATTTTTTTGAGTTTGTGAAATATTCAAAGATGTTTTTTTAATATTTTCAAAAAATTTGGTGATCATATCAATTCCTGCAACAACTTTGGGGGCATTATTTTTTATAAATTCTTCTTTTTCAGAAGCAGATTTTGGTTTGTTATCACTATAATTTTGATAAACTTTAGAGCCATCATAATCCACATAAGCAATTCTTGCACTAAAATCTGTTCTTTCTAAAACAAGACTATCACCACCTACAATTGCAGTATGATATGGATGAACAATCAACGATTCAGATAATTTTTGAGATGTGAAAATTTTGGATTTTTGTAAATCTGTTGCGTAATGATTGAAATCAGCTAAAAGATAGAATGTTGCATCAGGTTTTGTAGCTTTTACTCCTTCGATTGATGATAATGCATTGTATGTGTATTCGCCCATGATTTGATGAATGTTACGAGTTATCTCAAAATACTTATTCATGTCTTTACTTATTTCAAATCCTGCTACTGCAGCATGTTGAATTGGAGTTGAAACTGCGGTATATTCTGTGGCAAGAATCTTTTTGAATTGTGTTTTAAGTTCTACTGCATGCTGTGGAAAAATCACATATCCTAAACGATATCCCCCGGCAGCATGTGATTTTGATAAACCATTTGTCACAAATGTACCTTCAGGATAAATTTTTCCCATGCTAATAAATTTTGAAAAATCATATGTTGTTTGTGCATAAATTTCATCAGAAATAACTGTAATATTTTGCTCTCTGCATACATCAGAAATTTCTTCTAACTCTAATTTGTCATAAAGCAACCCCGTAGGATTATTTGGGTTGTTAAGAATCAAAATCTTTTGTCTATCATGTAATCGTAAGGCTAACCTCCTCAAATTATTTGGGGATATTTTTTTGTTTGATCTAGTTGGTAGCATATGATAATTTTTCTTTAAAAATCGGATTTGGGGAAGATATCCTAACCAAGCAGGCGTTGGCAAAATTACAGTTCCGTGCAAAATCTCCAATAGATTAAAGATCAACTCCTTTGTTCCAGGTCCTACATGGATTCTTTCAGGAGACACATCCATTCCAAAATAATGTTTATTGTATTTTGATATGGCATTACGTAATTCTGGAATTCCAGAAATGGGTGCATATGCTCCCTTGTCAGCATTTTTTACCAGTGCGTCTTGAACTAATTTGGGCACTGGAAATGGTGATTGCCCAAATGCAAATCCATAGAATCCAAAACTACATTCAGGGTGTGGGCAGTCAGAATGAAATTCCTGTAAAAACGTGTTTAATTTGAGATTCTCAGGCATCTCAATGTCTTCCACCTGCTGATCAACTATAAATTTCAATAATTTATCTCATCAGAATCAGATTTAGATATAAAGCGTGAAATAGTAAATATCAACAAGTGAGATTTTATCAACCTAATTTTGGAATTTCGTCTAACACATTTGGATTTTCGAGGGACGATAAATCCCCCAGATCATTTCCCAATAATTTTGATTTCAATAAACGACGCATTATTTTCCCTGTTCTAGTTTTTGGCAAATCAGATATTTGAAAAACAAATTTTGGTTTTGCAACTTTGCCAATTTTTTCAGATACATGGTTTGAAATTTCTAATTCTAACCCCGTCTCTGATTTATTATCTGCAACAAAAAATATTACAATTGCTTCACCCGTTATTTCATCAGGAATGGCAATAGATGCAGCATCAGATACTTTTTTGTGTAAAATAACAGTTTGCTCAATTTCAGCAGTACTCATTCTATGGCCAGATATGTTAATCACATCATCAGCTCTGCCACGCATATACCATAAATTATCTTCATCAACAAAGACGTAATCTCCATGAAACCAGATATTTTCAAATCGAGACCAGTATGTTTCAATATATCTAGCATCATCATTTAACAATCCCCGAGTCATTGCAGGCCATGGTGATTTGATAACTAAATATCCATTTTGTTTTCTTACAGAGTTACCATTATCATCAAATACATCAAGATTCATTCCGGGAACAGGAATTCCAACACTGGATGGTTTTAGTTTCATTCCAGGAAATACAGACAACATTGCACCACCAATTTCAGTTCCTCCAGATAAATTCATTATGGGAATTTTTTTATTACCAACTTTTTCAAACAGCCACCACCATGAATCTTCATCAAGGGGTTCACCAGTAGTAGGGATATTTTTAATTTTATCTAATGAATATAATTTTAGTGGTTCTGCATTATTTTTCTTAAACAATCGAACTGCAGTTGGCGATATTCCAAAAATAGATGCCTTGTAATCAGACAACATTTTCCAGATTCTGTCCGATGTTGGAAAATCCAATGCACCGTCGTAAATGACGGCGCTAGCACCCATAATCAAAAGCCCATAGACATTCCACACTTGTCCAGTAATCCAACCAATGTCTGCAGGCCAGAATAAGATGTCATTTTCATGCGTATCTATGAGATATGCTGCTTGATGTCCTGCAAAAACTGAAAATCCACCATGGCTATGAATCACACCTTTGGGATTGCCAGTAGTTCCTGAAGTATATAGGATAAAAAGAGGATCTTCTGAATCCATTATTTCTGTATCACATGAATCATCTTGAGAAGATATGATATTTTCAAATGAAATTATATTTTTAGATTCTAGATGTTCATCTATTCCCTTGTATGACACAAGTATTACTTTTTCAACACTGGTGTTTTTTATAGCAGTTTCCATAATCTCTTTTTGAGAAATTGGTTTTCCTTTTCGATAAAAGCCATCTGAAATAAATAGAATTTTTGCTTTACAATCTTGTAGACGCATATGTAATGATTGTGAACTATATCCTGAGAAAATAGTAGTTTGAATTGCACCAATCTTTGATGCAGCAAGAATTGCTAAAATTGCTTCTTCAATCATTGGAAGGTAAATTGCAACTACGTCACCTTTTTTTACCCCGAGTGATTTAAGACCATTTGCAAGTTTTGATACTTTAGAATCTAATTCAGAATATGAAATTTTGGATGTACAACCATCTTCAGATACAAAATAATATGCAATTTTCTGTGGATTTTGTTTTGTAAATTTTTCTACTGAGGATTTATAAATATTCGTCTTACCATTTACAAACCATTTTGACCATGCAATACCTTTTGAAGCATCCAATATTTTTGTATATTGTTTATCCCAGACTATTCCAATGTCATGATCAACGGAGTCCCAAAACCATTCTAAATCATTTTTTGCCTTTTGAGACAATTCTTGTAATGAAGATATCCCATGCTTTTGCATAAAACGAAAAATGTTTGATTCCCTGATTTGTTTTTCACTTGGAATAAATTCAAAATTAGACAATATTCAATTTTAAGAAACCTAAAGAGTGTAAAAAGATTTTTAGATTTACGATATGTCTATTCCCAAACGTCGAGCACAAGCAATTGCAGACTTTCCATCATCTTCAGTAATTCCAGCTTTTAGGAATTTTTCTGTCCAGTTAGTTTCAGTATTCATAGTATTTTCTAGGTAGTATTCTCTCAAAATTTTGCCTATTTGTTCATTTAACCTATGCCTAGTAGCATCATTCATGCCTTGTTGTAGAATGGATGCATCAGAATTTGCAAGAATTTTAATAAATTCAATATCCTCTAAAAATAGTTCAGTCATTAAATATCCATCTGTTTTTTCAATAAATCCAACGTTAATGTGGGGTCTGCTTTTCCTTTTGTTTTTTGCATAACCTTTCCTACTAAATAGTTAATTGTTTGAGGATTTGTTTTTGCTTGTTCTACTGCCTGTGGTTCTTCAGAAATTACTTGTTGTATAATTTCAGATAGTTCTGAAGCATCAGAGACATTTCCTAAATCCAATTCTGAAATAATTGTTGGTAGATCTTTTCCAGTTTTTACAATTTCATATAGTGCATTTTTAGATGAATTTCTGGAAATTTTTCCTGATTGAATGAACTCAGCTAATTCTCTCAAATGTGTTGCAGTAAGTTTTGATGATTCACGTTTTTCTCTTGTATCGACTAGTCCCATTAAATCAGTGGTGATAATATTTGCAATTTCTTTAGCAGTTTTTTCTGTATGAGATTCTTCAAATAAATCTGAATAGAATTTGTCAGAAGACAATACATCTGCCACTTGAGATGAAATGTCGTATATTGAGACATATCTTTCTTTTTTAGAGCTTATACTCTCAGGCATTTCTGATTTTAATTGTTCTTGAATTTTAGAATCAATCTTAATCCAGGGAATATCCCCTTCCAAAAAGTAGCGATAATCAAGTTCTTCTTCTTTAGAGCGTGCAGAGACAGTAATTTTTCGTTTATCATCCCAATGACGTGTTTCTTGAATGATTGGAATATCTCGAGAACTTAAACTCTCTTGTCTAGTAATTTCAAAATGTACAGCTTTTTCTAAATCATGAAAAGATCCAATATTTTTAATTTCAACTTTTTTGCCTCCTTTAATTGAAACATTTGCATCGGCTCTCATTGCACCCTCTAAACTAGGATCTGCAACACCCAAATTTTCTAATAAATCTGATAAAATATTTAGAAAATCTCGTACTTCTTTAGGAGTCTCAAAGTCAGGTTCGGTAACAATTTCGACTAATGGCGTGCCTGCACGATTGTAATCTACCAGAGTAATTTGATTTTTTGATGAACTTCCTTCGTAAATCAGCCTGCCAGGATCCTCCTCTAATTGGATTCTCGTAATTCTAATTTTTTTGTCCCCTACCATAATGGAGCCAGGCCCTCCAATACTGGTATCTCCATAAATGTTAAGTTGTGTTATTTGGAAATTTTTTGGCAGATCAGGATAGAAGTAATTTTTTCTAAAGAAAGCAATTTTTTCAGGAGTAGAACAATTTAGAGCCATAGCAATGACTGTAGCTTTCTTTACAGATTCTTTATTTAATCTGGGTAAGCTTCCAGGTAATCCTATACATATGGGACAAATATTTTCATTGATTTCAAATTCTCTATAGTTGGCTTTGCATGAACAAAATAATTTACTTTGTAAATTCGTTAATTGACAGTGAATCTCCAATCCTATCATGGTCATAGCGGTACCTCTGGTAACGTAACAGTTTGCTCTAAAGCATATGCTGCCCTAAGTAATAATTTATCCTGCTTTGAATTTGCAAGAAGTTGAATACCAATCGGCAATCCTTTTGAATGTGAGAAAGGGATAGAGATTGCAGGCTTTCCTGTAAGATTTGCAGTTACAGTATTAATATCAAGCAAGAATAATGCAACAGGATCATTTATTTTTTCACCTAACTTGAATGGAAGAACTGGTACTGTTGGTGCAATTAAAAGATCAAATTTCTTAAATACCTCATTGATTTCTTTTGTAAGTTTACTTTTTACTTTTAATGCCTTTAGAAAATATTTTCCTGCATGACCTGCTGACGGAACAAATCCACCAAGAATCATTCTTCTTGTAACTTCAGGACCAAAGTTACGTCTTGCTTTTGAGATGTAAGAATTAAACTCATATCCTTCAACTGGAAAATCATAACCATATCTTAGATTATCATATCTTGCAAGATTACTTCCAGCTTCTGTTGCAGTGATAGTATAATATGCAGCTACAGAATATTTTACCATATCAAGTGATACCTCTTCACAAATTGCCCCTAAACTCTCAAGTTTTGATATGGCCTGTTTTGTTGCACTTAATACTGCAGGATCTATTCCCTCCCCTATCATTTCCTGGATTACGCCTATTTTCTTCCCTTCAATTCCTGAATCTATGCCTGAAAGATAGTCTTCATTGTTGTTATCTATCGTAGTGTTATCATTAGGATCTATTCCTGAAATCTGGTTTAGCATAAATGCCGTGTCTTTCACTGTTCTTGTAAGTGGACCAATTTGCTCAATACTATTAGCATATGAAATTAAGCCAAATCTACTAATCAGACCATATGTTGGCTTGTACCCAACTGTTGAGCAAAAACTTGCAGGATTTCTAACAGAACCCCCAGTATCCGAACCAAGTGATGCTACACATTCAAATGCACTGACAGATACTGCACTTCCACCCGATGAACCACCTGGCACATATTCTGTATTCCATGGATTTTTACTTGGACCATATGCACTAAATTCAGTTGTAAGGCCCATTGCAAATTCATCCATGTTTACTTTTCCGATAAATATTGCATCTTGTTGTTTTAATTTTGTGATAACTGTAGCATCGTATGGTGCAATAAAATCACCAAGCATCTTTGATGCACATGTAGTTTTACTTCCTTTGATACATAAATTGTCTTTAATTGAAATCGGCATCCCAAAACAATCACCTACTTTTTCACCAGATTTAATCTTCTTATCAATTTCCCTTGCTTGTTCAACTGCCTTTTCATTTACAGATAGAAATGCATGTAGTTTATCATCTACAGTTTCTATTTGTTCTAAAGTTTTTGCAACAAAATCTTCAGCAGAAACATTCCCATTTTTTACTTCTTGGATGTAATCAAGAGCAGAAATTTTTAGATTCATGAAGACATCTTTGGTGCGCGAACATATGTTCCCTTGTAGTGTTTTAATTTTTCAATTAGTTTTTCATTATATGGGATATATTCATCATCTCGTAAATTTGAAATTGAAATTTCTTGCATAGAGATTTCTTCAGATTCAACACCTGCAGAATCTAAAATGTCAAAATAATCAATCATCGTATGAACTTTCTCAACATATTCTTTATGATCATCAACATCTATTTTCATTAATTTTGAAACGTGCTCTATTTCTTCTTCAGTAACCATTTAACATACCTACGGTGTTAACCTGTCAACATCTCTTGGATAAAATGTTACATCTCGAATATTTTCTGTGCCTGTTAGGGCCATAATTAGACGCTCAAGACCTATCCCACAACCTGCGTGTGGAGGAACACCATAATCAAATGCGCCCAGATGGTATTCAAATGCATCAGTATTCATACCCTTATTTTTCATTCTTTCAGCTAATTCATCACGCTTTTCAATTCTTGTACTTCCTGATGATAATTCTAAATCTCCAAACATCAGATCAAAAGATTCAGAAACTTTGGGATTAGATTTACTGTCCTTTACATAGAATGGTTTTGGTGCAAGGGGCCAATCTTTGATAAAATAGAATCCTTCCAAACCAATTTTCTTTAGATTAGAAGGATAAAGATCATCCCCCCACTCAGTTTTTGCTCCAGATTTTTGCATTTTATCAACTAATTCGTCATAAGAAAATCGAGGGATTGTTTCAGGAATAGTTGGTGTTGTAAATTCAACATCAGGATTATCCTCGACATAATCATTTACACTCTGAATTGAAATCTTTATGATTTCTTCAATTCTGTTCATCACATCATTGTAATCAACAAATGCCTCTTCCAAATCAATAGATATTGCTTCAGCAAGATGTCGATTAGTTCTAGATGGCTCTGCTCTGAAAATTGGTGCAATCTCAAATACTTTTTCAAAGCTCATCGTTAATTGTTCTTTGTACAATTGCGGACTCTGAGCTAAAAATGCTTCTTTGTTATAGTAAAATATTGGAAATAGTGCCGCACCACCTTCAGTAGCTGTTGCAATCATTTTAGGAGTGTTGATTTCGATGAAATTTTGATTCCCAAAATAGTCTCTAATTGATTTTAAAACTAAACTTCGAGTTTTGAAAATATGTTGTAACGTACTTCGTCTGAGATCAATTGGTCTCACCTCAAGTCTAGTGTCGATATTTTTGACAGTTTTTGCAGTGGGCTCAAAAGGAGGAATTTTTTCAACATTCGAAAATACTCTTAATTCTGTAGGAATTATCTCAAATCCACTAGGGGCTTTTTCTGAAGATTTGACTTTGCCAGTAATGGCAATGGAAGAATGTGCTTTTAGTAAGGAGATAGTTTCACGTATTTCATCAGGACAATCTCCTTTTTTGGCTACAACTGAAATATCTCCATTTTTGTCACGAATAGTAGCAAAACTGATATTTCCATGACCTCGTACAGTCAAAACCCACCCCATTATGGTAACTTGTTTGCCATCCATAGATGAAGTAATTTCATCAGAATAATGAGATCTACGTAAATTTCCTAATTCGGTTTCTATCATAGTTTACTTTATTGCATATTTCATGGTGTAATTAATTTTTACACGAAAAAATGAATAATTTTCATAATGCTTATAGGCGGCAGGAATTCCACATCACAATAAGATGAATATCCTGATGGGACTCGTTATTGCAATGTTTATCATTACGGCAGCATATGTTGGATATCACGCAATGCAGCCACCCGCAGAAGAGGTAGAGGGTCACAACATTGAAGTGGAATTCCTAAATGGAAATACAGAAATAATTCAAGCACTCCAAAATACCGTAATATTCAAAGTAGTCATATAATTTCTTTTAATTAGATTTACATTAAATTACCATTATTTTCCTAGAATTTTATGCCTTTGAATGACAAAGAAAAAATGGTTGCAATTATTTCAAACGGAATTGCTGTTTTTTCACTTTTACAAGAAAGGGATAACCTTCCTAAAAATACGACAATGTATGATTTCATTCTAAAAGTAGTTCCAGAAGACATCAAGGGAGAATTAAGCATTGAACTAATAGATGAGGTATTCCAATACGTTACATCCGCACATAGTTCATAAATATTCCTGGAGTTAGGTGTCCTTGTTGTAATGGTTCGGTGAGAAACAAGGCAAGAAGTAAGAAGAGATTTACGGTTCAAATTTGACTGGGAGCACAACATGATAGGGGATATAGTTAAGGGGTATATTTTAGCACCCACGTGGAATTAATTTTTTTGATTATGGATTTTGGGGAATTGCCAGCCAAAATGGAACTTTGCCAACTTTGGTTCTTTCCTCTATCTCTAGTGTTTCAGCATCTATGATCACAATCTCGTCTGTTCCTGTAATCCCGACATATACCTTGGAGCCGTCCGCATTTGCCCTAATTCCATGCGGTCCGTTGCCCACATCAATCTGCTTTATCAACTCTAATGACTCTGCATCAATTACGTTTACCTTGTCAGAGCCAATCCCTGAAACATAGATTCTCTGTCCGTCATTTGTCACATCAATCCCATGATGACCTGCGCTGACCTTTATTCTCTTGATGATTTCCTTTTTCTCCAAGTCAATCACTGCGACATCATTTGTACCAATATTTGCAACATAGAGATATGATCCGTCTGGAGACAAGTCAAGATTATGTGGAAACTTCTCAACAGGAATTGAGTCTGTCATCTCCAGATTATCTACATCGATTATGGCAATTTTGTCTTCTCCCTGCAGAGTCACATATGCAATTGTGCCAATAGAGTCAAACCGTATGTTATGTGGAACTTTTCCTACCTCGATTTCCTTTGTCACTTTCCATGACTTTAAATCAACTACACTTATTGTACCGGAACCCTCGTTTGCAACAAAAGCCATGCTTTCATCAGGATGAATCTTTACTCCCTTAGGTGCCTTGCCCACATTGATAGTAACCTGTTCTTGAGATGAATCAAAGACATACAAAGTGTCAGAACCACTGCTTGTAGCCAAGATCAATGAACCTGAATCATTCGAGTCCACATAAGTCATCATTGGCCCTGCATCTAATCTTGTATTGTCTAGCATGCCCACATGGTTGTCACCTTGCAATGTAAAAAACAAGTTTTGATTATCTTCCATTGTGTTAACATCTGTATCTACTAGTTTTGCCTGTCCAAAATGAACACCAAAGGGCTTGCAATATATCACCACTGTGTCGTATTTCTGCCAATTGGTTCCATCAAGCAGATAGTTCTGGTTACCTTTGCTTCCCTTTAGTTTGTCAAGATGAATGCCTGTTTTTACATCTCCATTATTAGTAAGATAGACCCTCAAGTCAGGGCCATTTGTAACCTGAAAATTTTCAAATCTCAGATACATCGAATCAGAGATCTTGAGAATCTTTGCAACGCCTTTGGCATCATGCCCTACCAACCCTTCAAATTCCCCAGACTGCAACACTTGAATTTCATCATCCGAGGTAATGTCTTCGGATATCTCCTTGCTCATAGTTGCAGCCTTTTGCATGATCATGTCTTGTACTTCAGATGGCATGATATCCACAACGTTTTGGCGTTTGGAATCCTCCATTGATACGAATTTCTCAAAGGTTAGTCCCTTTTCGATTTCGTTTAGTTTTCCTGGAAGAGATTCATCTATGCTTGTTTCATAAAACAATGGGCTGGAGAGTCCTCCGCCTATTGCTATTACAACACCAGTCATTATTGCAATCCATACGCCTTTTTTCACAAGTTTAGAGAGTTGGGGATTAATTATAGATTTTAGAATCATAATCAGGATAAAAAAAGAAAAAAAGATTATTGGATTGGGTTTTGCTGTTCTGAAGTTAACTGATCCTTCCACACATCTGGCAGGTTCTGAACCCAACCATTGTATGGTATTGGAATCGCTAATACTCCCTGTCCTCCCATTCCATTACTTCCTACGATTGTATCGTCAATGGCAGTAGTGGGCAATGAAACCAAGGATATGCGACCTGCAATCAGTGCATCTGATGCATCACCATCGTTGTCAGGATCTGCATCTACTACAAGTAGCTCATTTGAGAACTTGCTTGAGACATATGCGTAGTATCCTCCATCTTGTTTTGCTCCAAATTGAACCCCGTGGCATCCAGGATCACATGGAAGCATAGCTACCAATTGATCTGTATCAGTGTCAAGTATGGTGATAGTTCCTGTCAGAGTATTTGCAGTAACCATGTAGTTCCCATCAGGACTGACTGGAGTCTGTATAGGTAATGCACCTACTGGACCTGTTATTGTACCGCTAATTGGGTCATAGTTTGCAATCAGATTGACAGTACCAAGTATATTTCCGGACGAGGTTTCAATCACAGTCATTGTACTGTCAAGCAAATTTGCAACATAGTACTTGCTTGAATCAGGCATCATACCTGTTGCAATAGGATGAGAACCTGCATCAGTTATTGCAGTAACAGAGTCTGAATCAAAGTCATAGATTGAAGAATCAGAATCAAGAACATTTGGTGTTACCATTATTTGTCCATCAT
>Ga0224497_10000077_pt1 | contig 82447 bp, 77 predicted proteins | sample SF_Jul11_sed_USG_4_FD_167970 | JGI IMG/M metagenome (GOLD analysis project Ga0224497, IMG submission 167970) | Sediment microbial communities from San Francisco Bay, California, United States - SF_Jul11_sed_USGS_13 | ecosystem: Environmental > Aquatic > Marine > Sediment | place: USA...
ATCATATCCAGGAAAATCAACATCATAAACATACCTATTACTTGATTACACATGCTGATTTGCCAGGATTTTCATTGGATGAAATTCGGATGATTGCCAATGTGGCTCGGTATCATCGGCGAGGCGAACCGAAAACCAGCCACCAAGGCTATAAGTTGCTCAATGCGAGTCAGCGAAAGTTGGTGTTAGGGTTAAGCGCGATTCTTCGTATTGCGGATGGGTTAGACCGAACCCATTTTTCTGTCGTGAAAGCCGTGAAGGCTCATTTTGGCACTCCTCTTCGTCTTGAAGTGGCATTTCGATACGATCCGGAATTAGAGCTGTGGACCACTGAACGAAGAAAACGACTGTTTGAGAAAATCTTTCATTGTTCTGTAGAATTATGCCCTGCCGCCGTCACCGCTAAAGGAGCGGCTTAAATGATTTTTGTCGTTGTTTCGCCGCCTATAGAAATCATCCCACCATTTATGGAATACTTCTTCGGATACTCTCATCTACTCAGGAATGTGTGAGGGTTTGATCGTTTCCGCATTCCCTTTAGATTGTAGGTTGCCTCCTCAGTTATTGAATCACTACAACATAGGAACGTGAGTTGATCCTGGTGTCTTGGATGGATCCCTGTTTTGCAGGGCTCCACACAAATAAATTTTCCTTCATCATTGGGGGTTAAGGAGACAGCGTATGTGGGGTTTTATGCCGAGCGAAACAGGATTTTTTGATTTGTTTGAACAGGCTTCTGAAAACGTGGTCGAAGCGGGGCAATGTCTCAAAAATTTGATGAACAATTTTGAGGATTCGGAAAAGCAAATTCAACATATCAAGGACTTGGAACATAGAGGGGATGGGCTGACCCATGACCTGATGCTTAAACTTAACAAAACGTTTATTACTCCATTGGACCGGGAGGATATTCATGCTTTGGCTAGTGCCTTAGACGATATCCTGGATGAAATCGACGCGGTGGCGATCTTGTTCCGAGTCTTTAAAATCACTCGTCCAACCCCTACCGCCTGCAAGCTTGCCGAAATTCTTCATGAAGCCGCCCAGGAGGTGGGGAAGGGGATTGGCCTGTTGCTCGAAAAAAATTGGGATATTAAAGATTGTGCGATCCGGGTGAATAGTCTAGAAAATGAAGCCGATGAAGTGAGCCGCGAAGCCATTTCTCAGTTGTTTGAAGAAGAACCTGATCCCAAGATGGTGATGAAATGGAAAGAAATTTACGAAGGATTCGAGATGGGCACTGATTGCTGCGAGGATGTGGCTAATGTTCTTGAGCGCATCGCGTTAAAGCATGGGTAAGAAGCACGTACCTTCACGCATATGTTCACCCAAAGGCATCTTCCATTGTTTGGATTTCCAATAACTCTCCGTGGCTGATTTCAGCATCTTATTATTATTAGTGATTGCACTGGCCCTTCTGTTTGATTTTTCAAACGGCTGGCATGATAGTGCTAATGCAGTCGCCACCGTCATTTCAACCCGAGTACTCAGTCCTGTGGTAGCCGTGGTGATGGCGGGGGTCCTGAATGTCGCAGGGGCCTTTATGTCCACCGCCGTGGCCAAAATGGTGGGTAAAGGTATCATTGATCCTGGTGCCGTCAATGATGTTGTGATTGTGTCTGCATTAGGGGGTGCGATTATTTGGAACTTTATTACCCTCCAAATGGGGTTACCTTCAAGTTCTTCCCATGCGTTGATTGGAGGCATGGTGGGAGCGGGCTTCATTCATGGCGGCTTAGGCGTTTTGCAGGTGACTGGTCTCGTGAAAGTATTAAAAGCCATGGTGTTTTCCCCGTTTTTTGGTTTTGTTATTGCCTTTATTTTAATGGTGGTATTGAGCTGGGTTTTTTTCAGGACTCAACGAGGGTTGGCGATGGTCATTTTTCGCCGGATGCAATTAGTTTCTGCAGGGTTTATGGCATTAAGCCATGGAGCGAATGACGCGCAAAAAGCCATGGGAATTATCACCTTAGCGTTGCTGTCCGCTGGCCATATTCCTTCAGCAGAGGTCCCACAATGGGTCATCGTTTCGTGTGCCTTAGCCATGGGCTTGGGAACCGCCCTCGGCGGATGGAAAATTATTCGAACCTTAGGGATGGGAATCGCCAAGCTGGAACCTGTTCATGGGTTTGCGGCTGAAACGGGGGCTGCGGCGGTATTGATGGCCACCGCGCACATTGGATTGCCGGTCAGTACGACTCATACCATCACGTCTTCTGTGATGGGTGTTGGGGCAGTCAATCGTCTTTCAGCCGTTCGTTGGGGAGTGACTCGTAGAATTGTGTATGCCTGGATTTGTACGCTCCCTGGAGCGGCTCTCTTGGCTATTCTCTTATATTCTCTATTATCCGCGATCTTATAGCTCCTGCCGATTTCCCTTTCATTTTTCTTCTTCTGGTTGCCATCAACCAATCATCTTCATCAGTTCGCATCCCTCAAAAGAAGGGTAGTCTCTCTTTAGGTTCTTCCATAGCCTGATAATTCAGGGATCCGGCAGTTGGAAATGGGTTCCCTACGAATTTTTCTGGGCATTTCCAACTCGCATCATTTACAGAGGAGGGTGAAATGGAAGAGATGAAAGCATTGACCACGCTCAGTCCGGCTATGGGGGTTTTGGAAGAAGAAGGCTATCAGATGTATTTGGGGCAGAAATGCCGGTTGACCGGTGTCCTGAAGGTGCAAGGCATGATGCGAATTGATGGGTTCGTTGAAGGAGAAGTGTTTGGCAGTGATCTGATTCAGGTCGGAAAAGAGGGGAAAATTGAAGCCACGGTTCGAGCGAAGCACATTGTGGCTCAAGGTCCGCTTCGTGGAGATATCGCAGCCCAGGAAAAGGTTGAATTGTTAGCTCCAGCCAAGGTCGAAGGGACTATAGATTCCCCTGTGTTTCTGCTTGAAGAGGGGGTTTTGGTCAATGGGACGTTAAAAATGGCCTCCATCAATTCCACTCCTCAGTCATGAATAATTGTTCTACCTCCCTCGTTTGAGATATTTATCCCTTGCGCAGCCCTCGAAGCTGCGCAGGGGGTATCCACCAATCCAGCATCCCCTTCCCTACGATAGCGTTACATAAAAGCTAATAAGTGCACTTCCGGCTTTTTTAAACGATAAGCTTGGCGTGTGATTCCCAAAAAGCATGAGTGCGGCTGTTTGTCCCAAGCTTGGTTCATGGCCGACACACATGACGATGGCGTTTGAAGGTAACGCCTGAAGGATGGGAAAAAGGAGCATCGGAGATTGGTCGTAGACCAACTTCGGTGTCAAGTCAATTTCAGACTGAATTAATAAAGTAGCTTTGCAAATTTCCGCGTTTTGTTTTGTCCGATTTCAGGGGCTACAGAGTAGGTGTATGGGCTTAGCCCCGATTCTCTTCAGCCCTTCGATGGCATATATTGTTTTGGTTACGCCATCTTTGGTCAAAGGGCGTGAATATTCATCTCCGGAACAAGTATGTGGGGATTCTGCAATTCCATGTCTGAAGAGGAAAGAGTGCACGGAATCGGTTCGGCCATTCTCTCTCTATTGCGATCCTGAAGGTTCGAGATGGAGTTCTGTTTTTGTAGGGGACCATTGAACGGCGACAATGCGAATGATTCCTAAGATGATGAGTATCCCTCCCAGGGTCATCCACTGGGATACTGGCGCTTCTGAAAACCATTTAGAAATGATTTCCGTGAGCATGACGACCAAGATTGTATCGACAATAAACGTCACCTTCACACGTCCCTCAGAAAAGTAGGTGAGGGTGGTTTTGAATACCTCTACAATGGCCAGAATGATCAGTGTGTCCACAATCAAATGGCGTAAGGCCTGTTCTATGGGATGACTAAAGAGCGTTTGGAGATTGAGAAAGATTCGAAATACGCCTCCCGCCAATCCCAGTAGAATGGTCATGATGAGCAGGTTGAGGACGACTTTAATCCCTTTCATCCAAAAGTGTGTGAGATCTACTGCCAGAACTTGAGTAATCCAAGATGAGGATTTTCTCGAAGATGGCTGGAATAAATTTGGTGAAATTCGTGATGCCATATTTCTCATATTACAACTCATCTCGTGAGACGGGTGATAAGAGATCACGGACTGACAACATCCCCAGGACTTGATCTTTGTTGCCGACCGCAAGATGACGTGTTCCTGAGGCTTTCATAATCCCAGCGGCTTCAAATATTGACTCGGTTTCATCAATGCAGACGATCGGAGTACTCATGATCTGTTTAACGTGAACAAACTCCGGTTGTAGGTGAAAGGCCACGACCTTTCTGACGATATCGCTCTGCGTCACGATTCCAATTAACTCTGAATGATGCATGACTAATAAACTGCCAATGTTTTTCACGCGCATCATCTTAGCTGCAACTGCGACAGATTGGGTGGATTCAATGCAGGCTAACTCTCGAGTCATGAGTTGTTCGACACGTACCATCGGTCTTTTCCTCCTTTTAATAGTATTCATTAATGGAAGAATATCGTGTGGATATGACTAATCGATCACAAGCTGGTGTCATTTTTGTTACATTTTACGATGAGGCCTAATTTGGGTAGGAGAATGGGGTACAATTCCCGGACGGAAAAAGCAAATTTCTGTTTGAAAATTTTATAGGAGGATGTTCATGAGACACGTGATGGTTGCCGGAGTATGTTTTTGCCTACTGTTTCTGCTGGGAGCTTGTAGTCACTCGGAATTTCAAACATTGAAAATATTTGATAGCCCCAACCGGGTGGTCGCCCTGCAGGTGATGGCAGAACCCTATGAGGGAAAAGGCTATGATCATCCTGTGAGTTTCAATAATGACGACATGATTCGTCTCTTGAAAGGCCTTAGAGTCGAACGTGGAATATTGTCATCTACGTCCCATCCGGTCTTGAGTGAAACCGAAATCCAACTGTTTGCTCCTCACTTTGTTAAGGCTCTACAAAAGGCCACGAAAGAGGAATTGGTCACGTTTTTCGAAACGGCTGAAATTGGTGAAGATCATCAATTGACCACATCAGGCGGGTTGTTTGTCGGTGGAGGGAACCTGCATGTCGTCTTGAGCAATTTTTCCGTTAAAACCCCGATTTGGCAGGATAATGAAGAATACGAAGCGTCCTACCGGAACCGTCCTCTTGAACGAATGGATCCACAACCCGGTCGCTTGGTGTATGAGCCTCGTGAATATATGGTGGAGTCTCCCCAGGGTGAAATTGGAAGTCGTTTGAAAGGCAAACCTTGGCAGGTGGGGATACGGTATCGGGACCTACTGAAAGCAAAATAAAATGACTGTCTGCTCTAAGCGATGCCCTAAAGGGGCAAGGCGAAAAATTATGACAAAATACTTGAAAGACTGTTGAACTTGTTATTCCCCGTAGCATGCCACGGGGTCACCGCTTAGGTTCCCCTTTGAAAAAGGGGGGTAGGGGGATTTGAAATTTCGGTGTACCTTTAAATACCCCTGGTCTTGCTGCGGGGATCATTTATTCAAGACATTTGACATTCCAATCGGGGACATTATTTGAGAGGATTTTGGTAGTCAAACTGAAGACAAGAAAAGGTCACGCAGGCTTCAGCAGTGCTCGTCTATTATTGCTAAAGTAAAAAGCCAATATAGGCTGTGGGATTGCCCAGATCGGACATATCGTTTCTCCCAGTGGCACTTTTCAATCGGATACCCTGTAAGTCGAGCAGGGACCACGTGGCGGCGGCCATGATGGCTCGATGTGTGACACGCAAACCCCGGCCTTAAAAATAAGAGAACCAAAGACCATCACAGTCTTCGGCTTTAGGTATGTACGTGTCCCAGTGGTGGCGCTGGGGAAAAGACAGGATCGTCTATGAGGGGCTTGCTAAGATATTGAATATCAAGGCCATCCTCTCTTTGGTGTCGTCGAGATTCCATAATGGATTGACGCGAGCAATGCGTTGCTCTAGGGTTCGCCGTTGATGTTTTTCGCTCGAACAGTCACCACTTTGTTCCTCCTATCGCTTGTCGCCTGCGGCTACTCCGAAACCACTGCGCTGGCAGCGCCGGTCAGCTCAGACGACAACAAAGGCCCGGCCGAGCCCAAGAAGCGGAAAGCTCGCGTCAAAAAAGACAGAGGCGACGCGTCCGTGACCATCGGAGACACGCTGTGGGAGGCAAAGAGAGCCAGTGCGAAACTCAAGAACGGTGTGCTCACCATCACCGCATCCCGCATGGATTTCGTTGGCAAGAGGGCTACACGCCAGCAGGTGACCTTGGTGATCGCTGATTACAAGGGCCCGGGCAAGTACAAAGTCCGGTCGATAGGCTCGGTCTTTCTCGGCGTCGGCCTCGACACCGATAAGCTCGAGGCCGCGAACACCGATAAGAAGGTGGAGGAAACAGCGATCAAAGCCATTAAAAAAAGCAGCATAATTCCACTCATGAACGCGACAGCCGAGATCGCGTCAGACGATGGTAAGCAACTCATAGGGACGTTCTCGCAGCCGGCTCTCGGAAAAAGGCTGCCCGCCCTCGAAAAAGGCACATTCCGCGCGCTCATCAAGCAAGCGAAATCGAGGCAAGACAAGTAGTCGATTCGACAGGCGGATTTGTATTAGTATTTAAGCGGCTTAAAGCCTACTTGGAGCATCGTATCGATTTAATCATTGTGACGGATCGCTTCTGATCAAACTTCTGTTTGTTCCGCCATTTCTAACGCGTCGTCCACCTCGATTCCCAGATACCGAACGGTGCTTTCTAGTTTGGTGTGGCCTAATAGGAGCTGCACTGCTCGAAGGTTTTTTGTTCGCCGGTAGATGAGCGTGGCTTTCGTTCTTCGCAATGAGTGCGTGCCATAGAATGCGGGGTTGAGGCCAATCATCTCGACCCATTTGTGAACGATTCGGGCATACTGTCGGGTGGAAAGATGATGTGCACGATTGATACGACTCGGGAACAGATAGTCGTCTGGATGGCAATGATGGAGGGCAATCCAGTTAGCAAGGGCCTCTCTGGTTTGTTCGGTGATCTCAAATTGAACGGGCTGGTGGGTTTTCTGTTGGAGAACCATGGTTCTCGGAGCAATACCATGGCCATGAGAGACATCCCGTACTCTGAGGCGGACAAGATCACAACTCCGTAATTTACTGTCGATCGCCAGGTTAAACATGGCCAACTCTCTGGGATCTTCCTTTAGCTGTAGTCTGATTCGGATTGCCCAGATCTCTCGGAGTTTTAAGGGCGGTTTTTGCCCAATGAGTTGGCCTTTATTCCAAGGCGTTGACGCTGGTACTGTTTGGGGTAAAGGAATCATAATTATCGCCCTCCTTATTTGGTGGGGAATAATTATGATCGAGGGGGTGAGATGTTCGCTATTCGACCCAAAGCGGTCATTCGGCTGTATCGCATATTGGTCGGAAGGACTTGCTCACAGGGATGAAATGGACTCAACGGCCGCCAATTGAACCTATACTGCCGCTCCATACTACCCTTTTTCAATTTCTCTTCCCGCTGTTCCGATAATCTCCAATATCCGTTGTTTTCAGAAGGTTTGAGTTAAAAGAGGTAAAGAGATTGGGGCGATCCATGGCGGGTTACATTAAAATCCTCCCTATCATTGGTCCGCGGAGGGAGAAAGTTGAATAAGGGGCTTCCTCACCTATTAATTTGGTTGTTCCTGTCCGTTTTCTTCGCATCGTGTGCTCAAGAAGAAACATGGGACACACTGACCACCAAAGGAAGAAAGGCTCAACAGGCCAACCACCTAGTCGAAGCAGAGGACTCTTTCCTAAAAGCATTGCACATAGCTCAAGGGAAGCCTGACAACGATAAGCAATTATCCAAAAGCTTTTTTCGGCTTGCGATGTTCTATCACTATTCAGGGTACTACCAAAAAGCTAAATATTGTTATCACCAAACACTGGATCTTGATAAGCATCTCTATGGATCTTCCAATCGGACTGTGGCCACCGATTTGAACAATTTAGCGAATGTTCATCTCCGCCAAGGTCAATATACAAAAGCACAACAACTTCTCACGGAGGGCATAGCTATCTGGGAAGAATTGGGCGAATTAGAAAATATGGTGTACATCACCAGTCTCATTCAGCAAGCCATTCTGTATCGAGAGGAAAAGCGATGGACGAAAGCCGAGAAACTCTTTCAACATGTCAGCACCATCGGTGAACAGATCAGGGGAGTAGATAAAGGTTTGGCTTTGGGCCATTGGGGATTGTTGTACGAACAACAAGGAAACCTGAGCAAAGCCCAAAAGTTGTATGCCCAAGCCGTTGACTGGCATGAAGCACATTATGGGCAGACCGATCCACAGCTTGCCCAAAGCTTGACGTTTCTTGGCAGCTTATCTCTCAAACAAAGAAAATTGGAACAAGCCAAATTACATCTTCAGCGTGCTAAGGTCATACAGGAAAAAATATTTGGAGGCATACATCCTAATTTAGCGATAACCCTCAAATCGTATGCCAAGCTCCTCCGAATGGAAGGTAATGATGAGGAAGCTCGGAAAGCCGAGGGTCGAATACAGTCAATGAAGAAACACCTCAGTAAGCCGTTCGTCCCGCACAGAACAACTCCGCTCTGATACCGCTGCTAACCAAGCACGCCAAGAAGAAGCAACCCACCTTCTGTTATTGCACATGTTAATTTGCCCCACCTTTAACGACCGCTCTGTGCCGAGTGCCGACTGTCTGACAACGTAAAAGAGGGTGGTTTGTATTTTGTTTGGCATTGCCATATTGCTTGCGAGAAACGCAAAAATATTACATTAAAACAAGAACTTAGATGTATAATTTTTCCTCTTCGTTGGGGTTGAGATGAAAATTGCCAAAATGTATTTTTTGAAAAGGGATTAAGGGGCAGGGGACAGGCAATCGGTCAAAACAGGTAATGCCCAGGATCAAGCGCAGGAACGTTAGGGATCTTATACGACTGGGAACAATGGATGGAAGGGCTCCTAAAAATAGGTCCCAAACGGGTGCGTTCTCTCAGAAAGGTATAAAAAAAGTGAGGAGGTAGGAGTAAGCACAAGGAGTGAGGAGTAAGTTGTAAGGAGACAGGCGTGTTTGAAAGGGAATCAGGATTTTTTCTCCTTACCCCTCACGCCTAACTCCTCACAATAAGAAGTACAACCCTCATCCAAGGTTCCGTTCTTGGATGGGGGTTATTGTAGGAGGAGAGGAGGAGTGCCTTTCCTTCCCTATGAGAATGAATATTTCTTTAGAATGAGACGTCCCATTGAAGGCGGATGCGCTGTTCGTGTTGATTGCTTCCAACCCCTCGGTCGAGCTTAAGATGTGAGGCATCCAAGGTTAACTTATTGCGATGTCCGGCAAAAAACCAATTGACGGCCCCTGTGAATTCTTGAAGCTTGTCGTTCTTGACCGAGACATTGGGATCTACGAAAGCATATCGGAAGGCCACTTCCAGGGGTTTTGGAATGGCGGGAATCAAATTATGAGGGAAATATCCAATTTGTGAATAACTTCCCATTAAATTGGTTTTCGATTGAGAAGCCCCGGCAATCGTTGCGGTGGCTGGCCTTCCGGTGTCTTTTATTTGCTTCCAATGGTATTCATGTTGAATTGACAGTCCCCTCCATTTGAATGCGAATTCCTCGACCATGCCATCCGTCCGAAATTGTCCATCTACTGCTGCCGCATCACTCGTATAGGCGGCTCCAAGAGATGTGGTAAAACCGGATTGAATGGCTCCACACCCGCTGGACGACCAACGGGTACATTTCCCTATGTTGGTATAGGCCCCAAACGCGAGGCTGGCTGTCGGGTTCTTATGGTATTCCACGTCACTTTGAGAAGATTTCAAATCTCTTCCGAGAAAATTCCACTGCAAACGGCCCATCCACATCATATGATCATCATCATTCGCCTCGCCTCTTCCCGAACCAGTGAAGACACCAAGATGGTACCAAGAGTCGGCAAAAGTGCCGGGAGCCAAGCGACCCATCAGCATGGCACCAACTTGCCGATCCAGCGTGAAGACGGTGTTGACGATGGAACGTTCGACGAACTGCTGTTTGCCGGAGGAGTCCACTCGCTCGCGGTTGTAATTGACTTTCCATTGTCCAATTCGTAATTGAGCCCATCGGTATTTGTCCAGAGTGAACCGCCAGGTGATGAGAGACGTCGATCCTGGGGAGTTGCCGGAATCTGAGGTTGATTGCCAATTGATTTCAAGATAATGCTTAATCCAGGGTTGATAGGCATGCCCTCCCACTTTCAGTCGAACTCGACGTAGTTCAAAGGTACTCTCCGCATTATCATTGAAATCTCCGAAGCTATCCGCATCTCCTCGTTCAGGATAGGAAAATCGTCCCTGGAATCTCCATTGGATTGCGGTTTTAAATTTCCCGTTTCCTGTTTCCAGAGTAAATCCTTTCTTTCCCCATCCGACTTTGATGTCAGAAGACTCACCTTTTTTGGTGCTCGCTTCAGCTTCTTCCTGTTCTTTTGCGGCTTGAATGCGATTCCAGTCTTCTTTGCTAATCATGCCTTTTTCTTTAAGTATGTCGGTCAGGGTGTCTCCCGCCCATGCATGACCTAGTAATAAGAACCCGAAACAGACGAGTGTGAATATGAAACGAACGACCTTCATAAATACGGTCTCCTTTTGATTTGAAAGAACATATGGGCTACATGTGTCACATGAGATTTCATGATTGTTAGGGGTCATCCTAACTGGGGAGTGTTACGAGCGTGTTAAGATCCCGTCAAACCACCGTAAATTTGAAAGGAAGGAAGAAAGGGAGGAGTGTGCGCTACCCACGGGATCCAGAGATATAGGCGGCAGTCAACTCATGCTGTGGAAATTCGAATATTTGTTGTGCCGTCCCGGTTTCAATGAGTTGCCCAGTCCCATTTTCAGACCAAAAGAGGGCGATATAATCAGCCATGCGACGAGCTTGGGCCAAATTATGTGTGACAATCACGATGGTATATTGACCACGGAAACTTCCAATGAGGTCTTCAATGGTTCCGCTCGATATGGGGTCTAACGCGCTACAGGGTTCGTCCAAGAGCAACACCTCTGGAGACAGGACCATAGCTCGGGCGAGGCACAGACGTTGTTGTTGGCCACCAGATAGGGCTTGTGCTGGTTGGTCTAAGCGATCCTTGATTTCGTTCCATAGTCCGACCTGCTGTAACACATGTTCGATGGTTGAGGGGAATGTCGTTCGATCATGCGTGCCAAGTTCACGAAGGGGAATTTCGAGGTTTTTCCTGATGGAAAAAGGAAAGATGGTGGGTTTTTGAAAGATCATTCCCACTTGACGTCGTAACCGCAAAAGATTGGTAGAGGAAGATAGGATGTCTACTGTCTCTAGGTGAAGTTGGCCAGAGACTTGGCACCCTGGAATGAGATCTGTTAATCGATTAATGCTCATGAGAAAACTGGTTTTGCCACATCCGGATGGTCCGATTAGGGCCGTAATACATCCTTTATTGATTGGGAGATTGACCTGCTGAAGTGCAGGACGACCGTGATAGGCGATGGAGAGATTTTCCGCTTGAATATGGGCAACCGGTTCACAACAGGGTTGGGTGGATTGATACGGTTGCCAGACTTGCACGCCAAATCCTTGTTCTTGCGGTGGCCTTAAGTGGGGAGTTGATGGAATGCGGCCCATTGTTCAGCAATCCATGATGCGGACAGATTGATGATGAATAAGAGACCCACTAACACGAGGGCCGTGGCATAGGCATTGGGATTTCCTCCTGCGACGTTCATAGCCAAGTCATAAATATGGATGGATAAGGCCCGTCCTGAATCCATTAATGATGTCGGCATTCGATCCACATACCCACTCGTAAATATCAACGCCGCCGTTTCGGCCATAGCCCGTCCGAGGCCGAGAATACATCCGACGAGTAACCCCGGAATGGCCGCAGGGAGTAAAATGTGCAGAATCATGGTTCTTCTAGACATTCCCAATGCCATGGCCGAAAGGCGTTGATCGAGAGCAATGGCTCGGAAACTTTCTTCAACTGTGCGAATCATTAGCGGCAACACCATACAGGCTAACGTGAGTCCACCGGAAAGAAGGGAAAAACCTAACCCCAGAGCCTGACAGAAAAATGCATTCCCAAACAAGCCGAAAATGATCGACGGCACTCCCGCTAATACATCCAGTGACGTGCGAATCCATCTTCCGTTCTCTTGCTCGCGGTGCGTGTATTCTGAGAGTAGGACGGCTGTCCCAAGCCCAATTGGTAGGGCGACGATCATGCAAATGCCCACAATTAATCCGGTCGAAACCAGTAGAGGGGCAATCCCACCTTCGCGCCCAGCGTCCTGGGGGTCTGAGAATACAAAGTTCAAGGATATGTGGTGCCAACCGTGCCACAGCAGGTCTCCGGTCAGCCAAAGAAAAGGCATGGTGACCAGGGCGGCGGCGGCCCAGACCAGCACCGTGGTGCCAGTTTCACGAATTGTATTATTTGGCGGCAGCATACGGGGTTTTTTGGTGAAACGCCTCGGCTAGGATCACAACAGCCATGACCAACATCATCAGGATCAATCCACTGAGAAACAAGGCTGAACGATGATGGTCTACCGCGTAAGCCATTTCTAAAGCGATGTTGGCGGTGAGGGTGCGTATAGGATCAAAGAGATGAGACGGGTGTTGGACGACGTTGCCGCAGACCATCAAGATGGCCATGGTCTCTCCCAAGGCTCGGGCTAACCCCAAAAACGTTCCGGTCAACAAGCCCCTCCGAGAAACCGGAAGAATGATGCGCCAAATGACGGCCGATCGGCTGAGCCCTAACGCCGTGGCGCTTTGTATGTAGCTAGTCGGAACTTGGCTGATACTAGAATGGGCGATGAGCATAATGGTGGGCAGGATCATTAAGGTGAGAATAAGGATGCCGGCCAACAAACTGGGCCCCGGTGGATGCCAGGCTGCAATGGGAGGGACCAGCACCACTAATCCCCAAAACCCAAACACCACTGAAGGAATGCCGGCCAAAATCTCAACCATGCGTCGAAACCACAACCCAAGAATGGGTGGGGCATAAAAGTGACAAAACACGGCTGACAGAATTCCTAGGGGTGCTGCCAGGAAAATCGAACCTATGGCAGCGAACATTGTGCCTGTCACCATGGGCGTCAATTGGTAAGATTGTTCGGTAGGGAACCAACCGGCATCGAGAAACAATCGCCACAGTCCAATGTGAGACAAAGCCGGCCAGGACTCCAGAACAACAAACCCAATAATGAATAGCAACAGGCTAGCCGCACCCCAAGCCATAGCCCGTAGGCTCCACAAGAAGAGTCGATCAGTCTTGGAGTGGGACGAAGTATTGGCTGAGGATAAGATCATGAACGTGAGAGGATTGTGCAAATTGTATAAAGGTTTTGGTGAGGCCCGTAGGTGGTGACTTGGTGACAAGCGTTAGTGGACGGGATAAAGGAAAGATTCCAGTACGAACGGTTTCGAGGGAAGCCGGAATGTTCTGTAACGGCAGCAGGCGAATAGGAAGACCCTGTACAGCGTTGAACTGGGCTGTTCCAATCGAGACATACCCAATAGCGTGAGGATTTCCGGCAACCGTTTTTATCCCTTGTTCATTGTCCCCGATGACCACGTGGGCATGAATGTCACGGGTGGAGAGCTGGAAAAACTGCAGAAATAATTCTAAGGTAGATCGGCCTTGGGCTTTGTTGACGACGGTGATGGGAGCCGTTGGTCCACCCACCTCCTGCCAATTGGTTATTCTTCCGGTATAAATATCTTGTATTTGGTCAATCCCTAATTCCCGGATAGGGTTGGATTTGTGGATGATGATCCCAATGCCATCTTGTGCAACCACGCTTCCATGTAGATTGTTCTCCCGTGGTGTTAAGGCTCGGGAGGCCATGCCAATATCAGCCAAGCCCTTGTTCGTGTCAGCAATGCCTCTGGAAGAGCCACCTGTTTGCACATCAATGCGAGTGCCTGGATGATCCGCTTCAAAACGCTTCCCAATCTCTAATAGGAGCGGAGCCATCGTTGAAGACCCTGTAATGACTAATTTCCCGTCTTGTGCTTGGCTTATAGAGGGTATTCCCAAAAGGGTGAGTCCGATAAGCCAACCAGTTAAGTGAAAAGTGAGAAAAGGGGGAGATACGGTCATCGTGGTGAGCTAATCGAAAGAAATTTTACAACAGCCTAAGTTGATGGCCTTGCCGACCGTGGAATCTGTGACGGATGTCGGTAATTGATAGACCATGGTTTTTCCATTTCGAATGGCCTCGACCAATTCGTGATCTCGAAGAATGGCGAGGTGATGGGATAATAGGCTTTGCTCGACCTTTAATTGCTCCATGAGTTCCCCGACATTTTGTGGCCCCGACATGAGTGCCTCCAAGACTGCCAACCGAGTTTGATCAGCTAGCACTTTGAGTTTTGTGGCACAAGATGGAGCCGCAGCTTTTGTCTTCATACGATTATCGTCTACGCAATGTAAGCCAGATTACAGATATGAATGAAATTTCATATGAACAGATTTTTATATAAAAATCACTCACGAGTCAAGAGAGCTGCGTATATGGGCATATGGAGTACTAGCCAAAATGGGCGTATTCAAAATTTTGACCTTCTTTATAATCAATAATTTCCAAATTCCCATGCTCAGATGATCTATCCCTAGTACCGAGTCCACTGTATGACGAACTTTTCAACTATAAAAAGGAATTGAGAGTATGTAATATTTCTAGTTACTATTTTTCTTGCGGTTGTAATGGGTGTTTTAACCAAGCTATTTTGGCACTGAGGATTAGCAGAAGGGGGTCGCCGACTATGGAAATATTTGGCCAAAATCGTCATCATCAACATCGGATGGCACGAAAAATTTTTCATCTTGACAACTTCCTACTTTTCTCCATGTTTATCATGCTCATAATTATGGGTTGTGGAAATAGTGAGCAAGCACCCAATGAAGGAAAGACCTCTGAATCCGCCATCGCCACCAAGGAACCATCCGATCCTTCTGGATCGCAAGCTGAGTCTCCACCTGTCGCTATGGAAATTACTTTTTCGATCGATCCCTGCGCGCTCATCACAAAAACCGACGCCGAAGCTCTTGCTGCCAGCCCAATGAACGAACCGTTGCAGGACCACTTAGAAGACCCCGCCGGCAAAGGCTGTCGCTACTTCACCACCAAAGACTCCAACCATTCCCGAACGGTGGAAATTACAGTGTGGGAATCGAATAATCTAAAACAGGGCCTTTATGGATGGCCCGCAGATGAACACTTTGCACGTTTTAAGGCTGGCCACAAAAACGCCGGGAAAAATTTTGAGCAGCTAAAAGGACTGGGCGATGATGCTTACTTTTGGGGCAGTCATGTTCATGCCTTAATAGGCCCAAACGTTTTAATGGTCAGCGCACGCGGGTTTGGCTCCGGCGGACCCAATTCCAATGCTAAAAACAAAGAAGCTACGATTAAGGCTGCCACGCTGGCAATAGGAAGGTTACAATAGGAACATGGGACCAACTAGGTAGGCAGGGTGATTTCGGCATCATCGTTTCGGTCTGCTACACTTGGGTACTCCTTTGCATCAATCCTTTTTCCCTTTCATCTATCTTTTCTTGAAACTTGCAGGGAAGCGAACCATCTAAATGCCATCATTTTCAGCCTAGATCTTTTCTTACAATTTCTTCAAAATAGGGCCTTATCGTCTTAGGTGAGACCAAGAAGGAGAAACCCCATGGCTAATGTTGGGCAATTAATGACACGGGATTTAAGTTTCATTCATGAGGAAGCCAGCATTCAAGATGCCGCTCGATCTATGCATACAAAACGTATTGGATCCTTGTTGGTAGGAAAAGAAGGCGACTTTTTGGGAATCGTCACCGAAACAGATGTGGTTCAGGCAGTGGCCGAACAGCCACAAGCGGTAGCTCGATTAACGGTGAAAGGGGTGATGTCGAGTCCCATCATCACGGTAGAGCGAACCATGTCTCCTCACTATGCGCGGGATCTGATGGCCGACCGGAAAATTCGGCATTTGGGGGTGACGGAAGAGGGAAAGATTATTGGAGTGATTTCCGTGCGGGATCTCTTGTCCTATTTTAAAACAGTCTCCAAAGAGCTAGAAAATTCCTAAATTATTGCACAAAAGTAATCAAAAACTTCACTTATATTCAAGGTTAGAAGGCACCTGATTCAGTCTCTACTCAATTTTTCTTCCTTCCTTCCGCTTATTGAGTCAGGAAGGAGAGGCATTTTTCCTTGTGTTTGATTCGGGCAATTCGTCGTTCAATCAAAGGACCGATTGTTTTACCCTTGGCTTTGATTTTCTCTTCTAATCGAGTAATTTCCTCTCGTATTGATTCTCGGCACGCCCGAAACCTTCCAGCAGAGTCACCCCCTCGATTTTTCAAAAAATAAAGGATTCTGCCCCAATAGTTGGATTCTTTATCGAGACGTCAATAGGGGCTCGGCCTTTGGATGGGAATAGACCCCTTTGAATTGTCTGCAAGAGTCATAAGAGATGACGGGCGGAGATTCTGCATAATTTCCGAAGTGTTTGGAAGGATAAAGATGAGAAGAGAGAACACAAAAAGCGGTCACCCATTTTTTTTGAAATGAGGAGTCGCCTTTAACCTTTAGATGTTAGAAAGACCTCCTTTGTGAGGCGGGTTGACGTCAGCTCGACTCTAGCGGTAGAGGAAAATGCAGTTGAAAGGTTGTGCCTTGGCCTAGCGTACTGTGAACCTCGATGTCTCCGCCTAGTTGCCTGATGAGGGAGCGAACCGAATGGAGTCCAAGTCCGGTGCCTTTTCCGGGAGGTTTGGTCGTATAGAAGGCCTCAAAAATTTTGTCCATGGTTTCTGGAGAAATTCCCGGCCCAGTATCGCCGATACTGATGGTAGCCATTTGATCTGTGCAACTGGCTCCGAGCGTTAGGGTGCCATGACCGTCCATAGCCTGTAAGGCATTGATGATGAGGTTCACAAAGATCTGCACAATTTCTTCTGACCTCGCCAGGATAGCAGGGTTTGCGGAATAGTCTCGCACCACGTTGATGTTTTCTAGACCGGATGCGAATTTTGCCACTTTCATGGCTTCTTCGAGTTGTTGCGTCAGGACGACGGTGACGCCTTCTTTTAGGGAATTTTGATGGGCGTAGACGTTCAGATCTTTACATATGGTGATGATACGCTTTGCTGCCTGTAGGACTTCTGAGGCTTGCTCTTTAACGGATATAGGGTCCATTTCCTCAAGAAGATTTTCGGCGAAACCCAAGATGACATACATGGGGTTATTAATGTCATGTAAAATTCCAGACGTCAGTGTGCCAATGTTCGTCAATTTATCTATTTGCGATATTTGTTGTTCTCGCCCGCTTTTATCCTGGATGAATTTTTCTAAGAGTGTCGTCGTGTGGTGGTCCGGAATTTCTATGTTGGGGACCCCAGGCTGATGGGTCCAAGTGGTGATTATGGGCTCATCCGTGAAATTCAAGAGAATATGGGGAGAAGTTTGCTTGAGAAAGCTTTCTGGGCATGGAAAACATCCGCATCGAAGTTCATGGGGTTGTGCTTCTTTCTGACGGCGATGTCTTGGGTCTGTGATGCCCACCATTGCCACGCCCGGCAATCGTTCCAAGAGCGACATGGTCAGGCGACTCCTTTGGTTGCACCCTAAGAGTGCTATTCGAATGGAGCTGTCCGGTGTAGAAGACGAAGAATTCTCCCCGAAATGAAGTGTGGTGGGGATTGGAGTAGGACGATCCATAGGATTCTCCAGGGAATGGACTGTGGGAACCTTTACGTGCTTAGATTCGCAAGAGGTTCCTGCCAATATAGGGGAATTGAATTTTTCAAATGTCTCCATTTCCATGATTTTGTTCTTTTCATTGGTTAAGTCTTTTAAGAGCTTCTCCACAGATTACCCGTCAAACCCAAGTTATTTGTCGATGCCTAAGAGCATTGGCCACAGCCGTGGTTAATTTTTCTCGATCAACCGGTTTAACTAAATAATCCGTAACCCCGCGTTTCATCAGGTTCATCGCCAGGTCCAAATCAGGAAAGCCTGTTAGCACAATCAACGAGATGCTTGGATATTCTTGCTGAAAATAGTTCATTGCTTCGACCCCATTGATGTTTGGCATACGGATGTCGGTGATAACGACATCGATGACCATAGGATGTTCTCCTTCATTAAGAAGGGCGATGGCTTGTTCTCCATCTTCTGCCTCGATCACATAATAGCCCAATTTTTTCAGCGTCATTCCGACAACTTTGCGGATATCTGGTTCATCATCTACGACCAGAACGCCACCCCGGAAGTTTTGTCCGGAAAACATGCCTGCTGTTCGTTGAGCAGAGTCTGGTGAATGGGTCGTGTTCATAGCATTCCCTCCTTGAACATTTTTTGGTGTGGATTTGAATTCTTTGGAGCCCATTTTAGATTTCTCCGGTTTCTCATTTAGGCTTTATAAACAGATGTAAATGCAACCGGTGTGCCGTTTATTTCATTATGATAAAGGGGTTGCTTTTCAGGAGAAATTGTCTTGAAGACCAACAAAAAGCAGCCATAATCACTACAGTTAGTCGAGGTCTAAAAGGAGGATAGTCGCGGAAAGTGTCTACGAGGAATTCATTATGTTCCAAACGTTGACAGCCAGTGAATCGGAGGATGGAGGGAGTCAGGCCTTAATGTGGAGTGATCTATTGGGAATGTTGAAAACAAAGGCCCCACCTTTTCAGAATGGAATACGCAAGGCGGCATGTCCTAACTGAGTAAGGGGTAAAAAGTAAGGAGTCAGGAGTAAGAGGAAAGAACTTTGTCCTGGGTTTCCTAATCCCTATTATTCTCATCTTTTTACGCTTCACGCCTCACGGGCTTTGATGGTGAAACGACCCGAATTCATTGGTATGCCATGAGTAGGTGAGCCTTTTTTACCCGCGACAACCATGATTATTCAACACTCCTACTATCCATGTAGGGTGAAAGGAGAATTTTAAACTGATTTTTTAGATTTCTAAATGCTTCAAGTACTAATCGTTACGACGTTTGGAGAGTCCGCAATTCCAAACGGCATCTTTCCGGTTTTTGATGATAAATATTTAACCCTAAGATTTATTACTTTTAAGAAGAATTTTTGAAAAATTTCATCAACCCTAAAGATTGGATAGTAATTCCCGATAAGAAAACGTGAAGTTAAGGAATAAAGTTGCCTTGCGTGAATGAACTGAACAGATCTAAACGGATATTTCTGAGGGTTTGGTCAGGCGGTAAGGATTACAACAAGGTAATTTTGAGGTTCCCTTAAGAGTATGGCAATACATATGAATGATCGAATGAAAATATCTTCTCTTTTTGGTGTTTTAACGAGTCAAGGTGTTCGAGTTACTACTTTTTTGAACCATCATGCGGGAGATTGGCGACAACCCTCCTGTGAAAACGAGGTCTAAATTCAATGGAAGAACAAAGCAACGTGCGATCCAGAATGTCCGGAGCACAAACTTCTAAAAAACCCGTTGAAGCGAAATCCGCTGTAACGAAGGTGCAAACGTTCAATGTGCGTTTTCTCATAGGGCTCAGTGCTGCGTTGGTTGTGAGCCTTTGCGGTGGTGTGATGTGGGTCGTCAATTCTCATAATGTTGAAACGCTCGGGGTGAACAAGGCCAAAGCGTTAGCCGACCAGGTGACAACCTTACGGGCGTTCTATACCCAAGAAGTCGTTTCCCGGGCCAAAGAAGGAGGGATGAGAATTAATTACGATTGGGATGTGATGCCCAACACTCTGCCGTTGCCTGCAACCTTTACGAACGTATTGGGTAAGCAAATTAAAAAAGAAAACCCCGGCACAGCCATTCGCCTTTATAGTAAATATCCGTTTCCCCATAGAAAGGGGGATGAAGTCTACGACGGATTTGAAACGGAGGCGCTCCGGGCTCTTGAACAAAACCCCAAAGCTCCTTTCTTTCGAAAGGAAGTCATCAATGGCCGATTATCCATACGGTATGCGATTGCCGACGTGATGACTGAAGCCTGTGTCACTTGCCATAACAACCATCCAGAAACTCCAAAGGCTGATTGGAAGGTTGGCGATGTTCGTGGTGTGGTCGAGGTCATTACCCCGATTGATCAGGTGAACACCGGTCTTTTGAATGGATTGAAGATTCTGCTTGGCGTTGTCGCCGTCGGGTTGCTGTTTGTGGCCTGGCTTAGCATCTTTATCATTAAAAAACCGCTACATAAAGCGGTGGAGGTCTTATCAGCGACTTCCGGAAAGCTTGCGGAAAATGCCGAACAGCAGGAGCAAGCGGCCATTTTACAATCTGGGTCAGCCAATGAAACAACCGCGACGATGGAAGAGTTGGGTGTGTCTTCCTCCAAGATGGCTGAACAATCGGAAGTGGCGTCCAAGGAAACGCAGGCCGCAGCCGCTCTCACCGAGGAAGGCTCGGGGATGATCGAGCTGGCTCGGGAGGGAATTGATGCGATGCAGGAAAAAGTCGAAAAAATCGCTGAAGAAATTTTTCTCTTATCGGAACATAGCAGTCAGATTGAAAATATCACTCGACTGGTCAGTGATTTAGCGAACCAGACCAATCTCTTGTCTCTGAATGCTGCTATTGAGGCCGTGCGCGCCGGAGAGCATGGGAAAGGTTTTGCGGTCGTGGCCGGTGAAATCAGGAAGCTTGCCGATCAGAGTAAAGCGTCAGCGGAAAAAATTAATGTGCTACTGCTTGATATTCAAAAGGCAACGAAATCGACGGTGATGGTGACCCAAGAAGGAACCAAAACCGTGCAACAAGTAAAGGTTCATGCTCAAGGAGCCATTGATGCATTCGCGAATGTTCGCGCAGCTGTGGATAGTGCGTATCATAGTGCTAGTCAAATTTCCCAGAATGTAAGTCAACAAGCCAAATCGGTCAAACCCGTTATTGAGGCCATGAGTTCGCTCAATGCTGGCGCGAAAGAAACCGCCCAGGGAATTCATGAAACCAAGGAGGGAGTCCAATCCTTGAAGAAGATTACCGATACCCTTAAGGCGATGGTGTAAGGCGTGTCAATAATGGAAAGTCTTCAAGGGCTAGAAACTTCGAAGAAGGTATCAAGTGTCGTCGAAGCAATGGGGGAGTGGCTGGGAAATCAACTCTCCTACTTTTGTGGGATACGAATTTCCCATATTTCCATGCCGGTGTTACCGAGCGTCGGTTGCAATGTCAGAGGACCTGGCCAGTGGAGGTCCTTTTCCCCCTGGTCCCGGTGACTTTTCTCCCAAGGCGGTAGGATCACTACACACCAGGATTTTTCCAGATTCTGTCATGTATCAACGACTCCAAATGGCTAGTGCCCTCAGTTAGGCGTCAAATCTACAGGAATATAGCCAGCAAAATGGATTCCATTGTAGTAGCTAAGCTTTTATTCATTCCCAAAGCACGCGTATTCTCATTCGTTCGAGAAAATGACTTGTGCGCCAACGGTGGGTGAACCATGTATTGTTCTACGTCAACCTTGCCAATAACTTCAGGATTCCACCTCGTCTTCAATCGACATCGTACTCGGTATGCCTTGCCTCTTTCTTCAATAAAAGAGGTGATCTGCCTTCCCGACCTGGTTGCCGTTGAGAATATGCCCAATCATATCGTTGGGATTTTTAATTACCATGGACAACTTGTCCCGGTCATGAACCTGGATAGTCCGTTAGGACACGTTTCATTTCGTTACAAAATTAGTGACAATATTATTCTTTTCGAATGGGATGGTGTGATCAGTGGATTGATTGTCGATGAAGCCCGGGATTTGTTGGATGTCCACCCCGAAGAGTTGGAAATGGAAGCCACGCCGGAAATCGAGGCGGGTTTTTCACACCCTCTCATCGCTCACCTGGTTCCCCATGAGGATGGTGCCATTCAGGTGTTGAATCCACTTCCCATACCAGAAGATCGGGATGCCATCAGGGGCTTCATTCAGGCCCTTTCCGGATCTGACAATGAAGGGCAGGTTCCAGAAGGGTCCCATTTTATCCTTGGGATGACCCTATTGGAACAGAACCTCTTACGGGAACGAACCACGAGTCTCCTGGAATCTGATCAACAAGACCTTTCTGAGCACACGCAACTCGTGGTTATCCGTATTAACGAAGAATATTTTGGGGTTGATTTAGGTTTAGTACAGGAATGTGCTGAATGTTGGGGGGTAACCCCCGTCCCTGGGTGTCCTGAATTTGTTATCGGAGTCCTTAACGTTCGAAGCGAAGTGTTACCCATTGTTGACTTGCGTGCCAAACTCAATATGTCTTTCGGTGAAATCGAAAATTACCACAAGGTGGTCGTTATTCAGTATGAAAACATTTCCGTCGGTATTGTTGTGGAAGAAATCATTGAGTCGGTTTTTCTTCGAGCCAGTGACATGGTGTCCGGGTCCTTGACAGAGACTGCGATCGAAGAAGATGGATATATTCGAGGCATTGGGCAATTCCATGATCAGAAATACCTTAAAGTGCTGGATTTGCAAAAGCTCCTAAAAGACGGAGAATTAACGGTCGACCAAACATTCTCATCCACAGCATCTGATGATCAGGCGGCGAATTCTGATGGTACGGTTGAGCCTGTTGTCAGTGAAGGGAATGAATTGCAAACCATTTTTATGCGAGAGAGCAAAGAATCCCTGAAGGGTCTTCGTGACGCCATTATGAGCTTACGAGAGACGTTGAATGACTGGGAGGAAAAACCAGAGGGTTTTGCTCAGGCCACGCTTCAACGTGCCTTTAACCAATCCCATTTTCTGATGAGTGTCGCGCGAATGTTAGGCGCCAGGAAAATGGAAGTTGTTGCACGTCGTGTTGAGGATCTCCTTCGCGTGGCGAAACGAGGACAGAGGGCAGTGAGTCTAGAATTTATTGACTATTTGGAACATGGCGCCCAGGGTGTTCAGGTACTTTTTGAAGAATGTACGTCAGGGGCTGAGACGGACATTGATCCTATCGGCTTTTTGGATGAAAAGGCTTTGGACGAAGCAGGAATTTCGCCTGAGCCTATGGAAGGAAGACTGGATGGAGAGGCGAGCCCACGTGATCATGAGGGGAGACTCCTTGTTGAATCAGCAAAATTAGATAACTTGATGGAGTTGATCAATGATCTGAAGGAAATTGTGAGCGGAAGGCAGGAGTGCCTAGTTGATACGGCTCAGCTGGTAAAGTTTTCTAACTCCTGGAGTCACACTGTCTTTGATCAACGTGCGATCGGGATAAGGGGAAAGCGTTCAAAGCATGTTTTGACTCGGGACGATATCGCAAAATTTTATAATCAGGAAAGCCAACAGCTGACGGTACTCACAACCGTGGTGGGCCGCGTAGCGAGAACGGTGGCTGATGAACAGCAACGATTAAGTTCGATCTCAGAGATACTAGAAGAGAATGTTCGATCAATGAGGCTCCTGGCTTTTTCCACCTTTTTTCAAGATTTACAGAAGTTGGCTTCTGATATTGGCCGGGAGTTACGAAAAGAGGTTGAGCTGAGTATTGAAGGTGGCCATATGACAGTGGACAAGCAAGTCCTGGAAGCATTAAAGGAACCGTTACGGCATCTTATTCGAAACGCCATTCGTCATGGGATTGAATCGCCAAGTGAACGGACCCAGATCGGTAAGCCACCCAAGGGGGCACTTCGTCTCTATGCGTTTCAAATGGGATCCTACCTACTTCTCGAATTATGGGATGATGGGAAAGGTTTGAATATCGAGGCTATTAAACAAACTGCTATCAAAGAACAGCTGTGTACTCCTGAGGAATTGGAGGTGATGCCTCTGCCGCAAATTGAATCATTAATTTTCAAACCAGGATTTTCCACAGGATCGCCTCGTCGAGGTGTTTCGGAAAATGGAATGGGACTTGATGTGGTTCAGTCTGCGGTTAAACTTCTCAAAGGAGCGGTGTTTGTCGGATCAACTCCCGATTCCGGCTGTATGGTCCAAATTCAATTGCCCGGGCCCATGTCCCCCGTTCATTTGTTAATTATTTCTGTGGGTGGTCAAAGATACGGAATTTCCATCGACCAGGTTCAGACTACGACCCGTTTATCTACGAAGGAATCGCAGGCTTCCAAGAATCAGGAATTTGTGAGTGAAAATGGCCAAGTTGTTCCTCTGGCGTCTCTGGCTGATTTATTAGAAGTCAGAGGACAGCCGAGCCAGGATGATTTTTGTCCATGCGTCGTGGTGGTAGTGGATGGGAAATTGCTTGGATGCCTCGTGGATGAAATTTTATTCGAGCAAGAAGTGCGACCCCAACCTCAGGGACTTGTTTTGAAAAAGGTACGGAATGTTTCAGGTTCGGCCATACTCAATACGGGAGAGGTGTGTCTCATCCTGAATCCCGAGGATCTTATGCGAACCGCCCAGAAACGTTTTGTCCTTTCTCGCTCCGCCTAGAAAAACATTCACTGCCAAAAAAGTTTTTGGCATACATTCCGGCATTATCCCTTCTTCTCATTTTCTGGGCACAGTTCCCTGACCCTATAGGGTCATTATCCCAAAAGCCTTGTGTTCACGTGTCGAATACCCAAGCTGAACTTTTTTTGCAGAAATGCTGGCCTCTCTGTATTAAATTTCCAACAGAATCTCAAGCATTGAAATTAATGGAACCCCAATGATTGCGAAGGAGACCTTGGAAAGAAATCTTGGGAGCCATTCCCAGGTCATTTGTTTACCGTGAGCTAAGTCGGTTATGGATGGTCTGCAGTTCACCTGGGTTCATTACCGAACTTGGGAAGCAACCACAGCTTTCCTTAGGGCAATGCTTAAAACAAAGAGGTTTCCATTCAGGATGAGCGAAACGATGTGGACTTGTCTCCGTTGGTCTACTCATTTGAATGAACCTTGGCTGGGAAGGCCGGTCGCGATTATGTCGTACTCACCGACTAATATGGCTCGCTGGGCCTCAACATAAGTGGGACGTTATTTGGGATGCTGCAAACCATAGGTAAGTCTCTTGAAGCAATGGGGACGGTCTCTAATAGGGGAGAGTTCTGTCTCCAGGACTGATGGAAGCGAGGAATGTGCAGAAAGTAAGAGGTTTTTAAAATTAAAAGGATTTGTTATTCAATCGTGGAAGAAGATGAGGCCAGGGATTTATCTTCCCTAAGGCGGGTTTCTAGTGTCTGGATTTCTTCACATTGTTTGGACATTTCTCTTTCTAATAAGTGATTCTGGAGTTCTGCATGTTTGAGTTTTTCTTGCAACTCTTGATTTTCGGCGGACAAAGAATTGGTTTTTTCATGACCGGGTGAAAATACTTGGGCGAGTTGGGCTTTCGTCTCCTGTAATTCTTTGGTCAAATGGGCCTGGCTGGCCTGTAATTTTTGCAATTCTTTTGTAGATTCGGCTGAAGGCGGAGGAGCCTGTCGGGCTTGGATGAGTTGGGCTTTGGTCTCTTGTAATTCTTTGGCCAATTGGACCTGGTTGGCCTGGAGGGCCTGCAGCTCTTGACTGTCTCCTGTTTTCGCAGGAGGCGTTTGTAAGGCCCGAGCAAGGTGGGTTTTCGCGTCCTCCAATTCTTTCATCACTTGGGCATTAATCTCCTGAAGGTGCCAGATTTCCTGGGTTTTCTCGGCCCGAAGTTTAGACAATTCCGCTTCGACTTTTGTGGGTTCGGGTTTGGGAGGAGGGGCCTGTCGGGCCTGGGCGAGTTGCGTTTTCGCCTCCTGTAATTCTTTGGTCAATTGCGCTTGGCTGGCCTGGAGGGTCTGCACCTCTTGAGTGAGGTGGGTATTCGAAGAAGACGTCTGTACGGCCTGCGCAAGTTGGGCCTTGGTCTCCTGGAGTTCTTTCGTCACGTCTGCATTGGTGGTCTTTAACGTTTGGACCTCTTGAGTCAGTTCGGTCTTCGCCTGTAAGGCTGGGGCCAGTTGGCCTTTCGCCTCCTGTAATTCCTTGGTCAATTGCGCTTGGCTGGCCTGGAGGGTCTGTACCTCTTGGGACAGTTCGGTCTGAGTTTGTAAGGTTTGCGTGAGTTGAGTTTGCTGTGCCCTAAGCTTAGACAATTCGGGTTCAATTTTCTTTATTTGTTCTCCCAAATCAGCTTTTTCGCTACACAATTTCTGAGCGAGCTCTTGAGCTTCTTCTAGGATTTGAAGAATATCTTTTTTGTGCTTCATCTAGGGATTGCCTTTCGCTATGCCGGAAAATGCTTTTACAGAAGTACTTTCGTATTAGTTCGGTCTTTTTTTCTCAAAAATTAAGCCCTTAGAACTTAGCAATGGGGGGGCAGATCACCAGATAAGGGTCCCCGCCATGATTGTGAAGGACGTTGAGTGAGAGGGCGTATTCGAATTTTTCTGCTATTACCCTAAAGAGGGGAAGTAAGGGTTTGGCTTTGGGACCCTCCTCCCTCAATTTGGTGAAATTTGCGGCGCCAAATAATTCTTCCGATTTAATAATCCCCTAATCGCAACCGATGAGAAAGAGGATAGCATCATGCCCACGAGAATGGTTTTTGGCCAACCTTACTTTCCGGCATTCGTGTAAGAGCCTTATTGCATTGGTCATACGGCGTCGATGCCAATTAAACCTGAGTCTATAATGAGATACCTGAGTCTATTGAATCGAGGAATTGAAAACCAAATTGCCGATAGTCCTTCGGCAGGCATTTCCCAATGTTTTTGGCTTTGGATTAAGAAGAATAGTTCTAGCCGGCATTTATGATTGCAAACCTCAAATCTTCCCGGAAGAAATTATCCGGGACTAAGGTATAGATGGCTTGTATTCTTTGAAATCCTGGAATTGAATAATATTCATGAATGACACAAATTAGCGGATAAAAAATCTACCAATAGAAAGCCCTAATCCCCAACAAGAGGAATTAACATGAAACCTTCCGTAAATATTTTGATTGTACTCCTCTTTGCGATTTCTGCCTGTTCGGAGGTTGTTGACTCTGAGTATTCAACCCTGGTTGTCGCAAAGCAGGAAAAGGCTATTGCCACGGGATTGGTTCCGGATTGGTTGCCCGAGTCTACCCGGCAAATTAAGGTTGCTTATGATATTAGCAGCAATGAAAAAATTTTGACGTTCCAATATAAGACCAATGAAGGTTGGAACCCAATGAAAATGTGTGAGACAGTCGATCCTTATTATCCGCCAAAGCCAAAATTAAAACGGGTCTGGTGGCCTGAAGATATTCCTGCAACGAAAGACTCCAATTCTCGCCATTCTTTTTTCACCTGCGAAGATGGAGATTCATTTCTTGCGGCCCATCCGAAGGGTGGGGAGGCTTTTTATTGGAACACCAAGTAAGGCCCATTTTAGATTCTTGGGGATTGTTCCCTAGAAAGAAGGCATGTTCATTTTGTTTCCAATAGAAATTTCTGGAAGTTTTCTGGTGGTTTTTTTAAGACGGACTCATTGCCAGTTTTTAAAATCTTGTCTGCGTTCATCCTTGTTTCTAATCTCCTAGAATAGGAATCTAGGCGATGACGACGAGAGAACCCTCCGTTTGATTCAGATGGGGGACTGTTGTCGCGCTTCCGGATTCAGTAACCCAAATATATCTTCCGGGTCCCCATGGATAGTACACTGTGCTATCCCACCCAAGGAATCTATTCATTTATGGGATTTCAGAGAATCTGAAAGCAAATGGGCCATATTTTATGCTGGTATGGGGAACGTTCCCCCGAATCAAATAGGCAGCTTACGAACAAGCACGGAAGTGGTGGAGTGATAGACTGCCCAATGACCGGAGTCCTTGGCGAGTCTGACATACTGTCGAATATCTTGGGGAGTACAGAGGCCGGTGTGGCAATATTCCTTTTCCAAAACAATGGCTGATTCACCCATGACTTCGGCCATTGGTGAGTTGCCTGGGCACAGATGCATGACGGATTGTGCGCGTACAACCTGAAAGCCAATCTGTTCCAGTTTCTGTGGAAGGCCAAGGGCATAGGCAGGGTCTAACTCGGCATTGAGGAACATTTGACAAATCGCCTGGTTCACCCTCGCTGGAGCGCTATCTCCTCTATGTTCGGGTAATAAGGCTGACGTAAAGTCTGGTTCTTCAAATACAGCCCATCCTCCAGGTTTGAGAAACGAGAACATTTTTTGGAGGATGTCCAGGTCGGATTGGTTGTGAATGAGGACATATCTTCCGTGTATGAGGTCAAAGGAATGTGGGATGGCCACTTCGAGAAATGTCCCCTTATATATTTGAAAAGGTGCGGCGGTGAAATTTTGAAGGAAGCTCGTGTTTTTATCGACACCTACAGCTAATCCGGATGAAGTCACGCGCTGGCCTAACCATCGTAAAATCGATCCAGCTCCAGCTCCTAGCTCAAGGCATTTCCAGCCAGCTTGAATACCCGTTTCTTCAAGAAGTGCGATCGTGGTGGGATCATTCGAGGCTTCGACTAATTGCAGACGTCGAAATTCACGCTCTTCTGGTTTATTGTCAAAAATATATTTACTCATGCACCTTTCCTGGCTGGAGATTTTTGTTCTTGTTTCGCTAGAGCTGAATGATAGCCGGCGAGATATCCGGTTGCCCAGGCCCATTGGAAGTTGAACCCACCAATGCGTCCATCGCAGTCCAACATTTCTCCGATGAGATACAAGCCGGGCACCTTCTTTGACGCCATGGATTTGGGATCAATTTCTGTGAGAGGGACGCCCCCTGCTGTGACTTCAGCAAAATTCCAGCCGCGGGACGCGATGACGGGCAACGTAAGGTTTGTAAGGGTATGAATCAGGGCGTTGCGAGTTTCCTTTTGAAGAAGGTTAACGGGTGTGAGGGGAAGGTCTGGAGAAAGATATTGGGCCAGTCGCATAGCTACACGGGTTGGCAATCGGTCGGACAACAGAGATTGAACGGTTTTTCTCCCTGGGAGAGATGCAGCCTGAATGAGCCAATATTCAATTTCCTTATAGGAAGTATTGGGAAAACAGTTGAGATGGAGTTGGGCGTTTTGTCCCCGTTTGGTCGCCAAAATCCAAAAACGACTGGCATCTAATACCACTGGGCCGCTTATTCCAAAGTGTGTCCACAACAGGCTGCCGGTTCGACGATCCACGATGTGATTATTAACTTTAGTTGTGAGCATGACCTCCTGTGAAATTCCCGTAAGGTCAGCATTGAAAAATGAATCATCCAGTATCAAGGGGACAAGAGCAGGATAGGTTGGATTCACGGTATGGCCCAGGTGTTGAACGAGAGCCCACCCAGATCCATCCGATCCGGTCTTGGGAAGAGAGCGTCCGCCGGTCGCCACAATTACTTGGCGGGCACGGATGATGCCTTGTGAATGCTGAATGGAAAATTTGGGTCCTTGCTGAGTAATGGATTGGACACGATGTTGGGTCAACAGTGTAATAGACCGTTCCTCGCATCGGCGCAGGAGGGCATTAAGCACGCTGCGGGCTTTATTGCTGACAGGAAAGAGTTTTCTCGTATTTTCGATATTAAGCGGAACACCCAGTGAGCCAAACCATCGGATGGTGGCCTGTTCATCGAATCGTCGGAGTATCCGGTCAATGATTTTTCGATTTCCATGAAAGTCCGAAGCCGTCACATTCTGATTGGTTACATTGCAGCGACCACCGCCAGAGACCAGAATTTTGGCACCGATATTTTTAGCACTATCTAAGAGAACGATGCGAAGCTCAGGATTGGTCTCTGCCGCGAAGATGCCAGCTGCCAACCCGGCCGCACCAGCGCCGATGATGACAATGTCAGCAGGAGATGGCATGAATGTGTGTAAGGAATGTTGGGGCTAATCTAGCTGGACTAAGGTTCCGGCATTTTATGAAACACCATGACATCGTCATGAAAAAATTCTAACTCAGCCTTCCATTGATCGGCTAACCATTCAAATGTGGCTCTAGAGAAAAAACACACATGAGTTAAATCGTTTTTGTAATGCCAGGTCGCAAAGGCTTCCTGATCTCTTGCAAGTTTGGTCATGAGTCCAAGATACCCTCCTGGTTTCAGGAGGGCCCATAATTGCCAGAGAATCGTTCCTGGGTCATGAAGATGTTCAACGACTTCTGTGGCCGTAATAAAATCATAGGGTTGCTGTAAGGTCTGAGGGTTGTTGGCATAAAAATGATCATACAGAGTCATCGTATGACCGACTTCTTCAAACATGACAGAAAGTGTCGGGCCAGGGCCAGATCCAAAGTCAAGGCCGTGACTATTGAGGTCTAGGCGATCCTGCATTGGGCAAAAGAGGCGGCTGAGGAATCGACGATAGTCGGGGTCAGTGGGAGAATTTTGATGGTGGTCATAGGCCGCTTTTTCCTCCATTTCAGATAAATATTGTGCGGAGGTCACAAAGACCAAGTGGCAACACCGACACACAAAATAAGTTCTGCGCTGGTCCTGATAATAATCGTTCCCAGCTTCTTCATGACAAAGAGGGCAAACGACCGAAGGTGTGGGTTGGTTCACTCTCTAACCTGTAACAGCATAAGGAGTGTTCTTGAGAGCAGGGTGACCGGAAGGTAGCATGAAAGTGGTGAGTGTAGGACGGTGGATGACAATTGAGGTTATCATGTATTAGAAATTAGGGGCCAAGTCCGTCTGATTTCTTCATCTTGGTGAGCAGCCGTGAAGTGTTCCCAGGGAATGTGATTGACATCAATGACGGTTGTAAATTCAGTGGCGTCTGATGATTCCCAGCCTAAATGCCGCAACCTTCCACTTTCTTGTTGATTCACTTTTCTGATAGAAAAATTGAGCGTGCTATTCGCCACAAGGCGTATTCATTGGGAATGGTCACATCAGGTTGTTGCTCAAGGCGCGTTGAATAGTCTATGACAGATTCATCGATATCAAAAACGCCAAGAGCAAGATGAAAATGTTTCATGATAACCTGTTATCCTTTGTCTTTTTGATTCGCACAGTCAATGCACAAAGGTGCCGTCGGGTCGAATTCTAAGCGTTTTACCTGGATATTTTCGCCACATCGAAGGCAGAAACCGAATGTTTTCTTTTCGAGACGTTTGAGACTGGCCTCGATGCGTTGCAACTGGATCGTCCGTCGTTGTTGGGATTCCTTGGCCATGGCTTGGCCCTGCATGGCATCCATCCGGGAGACACGTCCGATGGTTGTTTGATCTAGCTCAACCGTTTGGGCAGCCTCCTGGCCGGATTGTTCAACGGCATGAAGATCTGCCTGTAGTTTCAGTAAGGCCTGCTTGAAATGTTGATTGTCCAGATCGTTCAACATGGAAAGAGTTGGGTGTACCTGTGAGCTGGCTGTGATGTTTTTTGCAATGTACCCTACCAGAGGGTGAAAGGCCAATCGTCATCATGAGGCTATTCGTGAATGTATTCAACAAGGAGAGACTATGGAAAAAGTTCTGAAAGGATTGCTCAGATTTCAAAAAGAAGTCTTTTCGAAGAAAAAAGCGTTGTTTGCATCCTTATCCAAACAACAAAAGCCTACCGTGTTGTTTGTGACCTGCTCGGATTCCCGGATTGATCCTTCCCTGTTGACGCAAACAAATCCTGGTGATTTATTTATTATTCGTAATGCCGGGAACCTGATTCCGACCTACGGGGCAGCCATTGGTGGAGGTACGGCAACGATTGAATATGGAGCCGCGGTCTTGCAGGTCAAAGATATTATTGTTTGCGGACATACCGATTGCGGAGCGATGAAGGGTCTGTTACACCCAGAAAAATTGCAAGATCTTCCCGCCGTCCAAGCCTGGCTTCAGCATGCGGAGACGACGGTCCGATTGGTCAAGGATCATTGTGCTCATTTGAAAGGCGATGAATTGTTTGCTGCAGCCATAAGGGAAAATGTCTTGGTACAATTGGATCACTTGAAAACGCATCCGGCTGTCGCCACACGATTGCGCAAGGGGGATTTACGCCTACATGGATGGGTCTATTCCATCGGGACGGGTGAGGTCTGGGTGTATGATGAGCAGAAAAAAGATTTCGTCAATCCGGGAAAAAGGAGTCGAAAGCGCCCAAAATAGTTCTCGGAATTTATATCCTAATCAAGACGCTTGAGGGAGTTTTGATCAGTGTGATGAAAGAGGTCAGCCTGGCCTGCCATTTCCAGTTGCGTATCTTCTTTATAGCTAAATTTCCAAGGTTCATGACTCGTGACCGTTAATTCATAACGAATAGTTTTGGCGGCCTGATCCAGATACGGATTCGAGAGAATCCCGTATATGGCGGATCCCGCCTCAGCAGTCATACTGAATTGTTTGGCGTGAGGCTCCGAAGTCCCACCCGCGTTCACCACGACGCCTCGCGGTACGACGAAGCATCGCATGACCTGTTTGCGTTCCGCATCCCACAGCCAATACCCCACTTCTTCATGAAAGGGCTGTTCTTGGATGAGTGGCCAAGTTACAGTTGAATAGCGAAGCCCATATAAGGTTTGAGCGCCATTCACGACTGGACCGATTGGCTCAAAGGTGATGCGTTCTCGGAAATGCGTTTCCTTGGACCCATCTTTAGTGGGAGCAATGTCCACGCCCTCGTTGCCTTCCCAGGTGCCGACCAATGCAGCGAGAGGTCCCAAATGCGCTAACATTTCCGGGTTTGCTGAATGGGTATCGAAAACCTCTGACATGGATGGGCTCCTTTGTTAAAGACGAGCGGCTTAGATCTCAAAATACCATGAAATGATTTTCATGCAAACATTCCGAAAGAATTTTAATATTCCAAAATCAATTAAGACAGCCATACGCGGAGCGACTGCATCCAACGGATACCGTGAAGAGCCAGTCCGGCTAATTTCGGGACGCTGAGTTGTATGGGTTTAGTTTTGAGGCACCGGATGACATGGGTTGCGGCTTGCTTGGGTGTCATCATAAGGGGTTTCCATGAAGCTTTTGGTAATTTGGTATCCACAAAGCCAAATCGAATATTGGTGACATGGATCCCCTGAGATTTAAGTTTGAATGCCATGGAAACTAAATAATTGCTGAATCCGGCCTTCGATGCGGTGTAAGAAGGAGCATCGGGGTTGTAAAAATCATCAGCCAAGCTGGAAAGGCCGATAAAGTGCCCTTGCTTTTGTTTTAACCATCCCGGGCTAAGACCGGCCAGGGTCTGTACCATCGCGGTGAAGTTGACCTCAATGACCTTGGCTTCTTGTGAGAGATCGGGAAGTTGCAGGTGTGAACCGATGGCGGCACAAAAAATACATGTGTCAAAATAACCTTCTTCTGCAATGACCCGACGTAATATTTCAGGGAAATCTGGAGCGGAAATATCCTGTACGATGTGCTTAGGGCCATCCGGCCCAAGTGGACTTGGGCTACGAGAAATGCCGACAACCTGATGTCCTTGGGCAATGAGTGCTTGAGTAGTGGCAGCGCCAATGCCATCGGAATTGCCGATGATGAGGATGTTCTGTGCCATATCCTAAAAGCCAGAGGTAGTTACTGATTGGGCCACTTAATTGTCCGTATCACAGTGCCAATATATTAAAACGGCGTTTCGCAGAACATCTGACCTTTTCACGTTTATTCGTCATATATGGACTCCCCCGTTTGCGCAAGCGGGATATCCAACTGAAAGGAGACGGGTTGCTGTCATATATCCGGCTTCTTTGTTGGAACTTTGTTGGTTCCGAGCCTTAATGGTTGTCGCGCGCGGCAGCGCCTATGCATTCCCACGGCTTGACAAGTCAGCCGATGACGATAATCAGGGTTTGCTGCCGTCGGTTTGACCGCGTTCGCCCATTAGTTGGTGTCTCCTGCTACGCAATCCTTGGAAGCTCTGCTCGGTTTTACGCCGCGTGACACATTTTCGTCACGTCATACGGCTGGTCGCCCTGTATGAGGGCAAAGGCCACCCGGGCATTTTTATTCGCCAACGCGACCACGGCTTTATTCATCCCCCGCCGCGCCACGAGACTGCGGAGCCACCGGCTGAGGCGATCCTGTTTTTCCCCCACTTGCGCCACCACCGCTCGCGCCCCATGAATCAGCAACCGGCGGAGATACCGATCCCCGCGTTTACTGATGCCCCCGAGCCGGACCTTGCCGCCGGTGCCCGTATGCGTCGGCACCAGGCCCAGGGCCGCCGCCAAGTGGCGCCCGTTCTGATAGGCCTGCCCCGCAGCTTTGAGCCAGAGACCCGAGGCTCCCAGGGGGCCAATCCCGCGCACTTGCTCCAGCCGGTGACAGACCGGCTGAGTGGCACTGGTCTGTTTGATCTGCTTTGTGACCGCCTCAATCTTGCTATCCCAATACCGCAACTCTCCCTGTTGCTCCGTCAAGAACTGGCGCATCAGGGCCGACCACCGCTCCTCGGCCAGGAGTGCGGGGAGCGCCTTGCGAATCGAGCCGACTCCCTGAGGCACCGCAACCCCGTGTTCCAGCAAGATCCCGCGGATCTGGTTCACTAACGCGGTCCGATTGTCGATGAAGCGGCTGCGGACGCGGTGGCAGGCTTGCACCGCTTGTTGCTCCTCGTGGGCGAGGCGGACAAACCGCATCCCCGGCTCTTGCATGGCGCGACAGATGGCGCGGGCATCGGCCCGATCACTCTTGTTGGTCTGCACCCACGGCTTGACGTACTGCGGCGCAATCAGCCGCACCGTGTGCCCCAGCTTCTCCAACTCGCGCCCCCAATAATGCGCCCCGCCACAGGCTTCCATGCCGACGAGCGCAGGCGGGCGGTTCGCAAACCATGGGAGCATCTTTTTGCGAGACAGCCGACGACGATCGATCATCTGTCCCGCCTTGTCTTCCACGTACACTTCAAATACGTTCTTCGCAATGTCGATGCCCATCGTGGTACGCTTCATGATGACTCCTCCTTTAAGTTGAAAGCTGGGTAAAATGATGGTCCAGCTTGGCACATCGTGATGCCGTCCTCAAAGGGGGAGTCCATACCATTATTCCCGCCAGTTGTTAGCGGGAATCCATCTTGTTCCCTTCAGAGAGATACCCGCCCCTGCCAATGGCTGCAGGGGCAAGCTTTCAAACTGCGGGTATGACCGTATGGCCTCCGCCTTGTGCATGAGACAATTGCGCGGTCTTTTTGCAACTTCGGATGGGCAGAAGAACCAGATCGGCCATGCGGCTTGATCGAATCCTACGCACTGTTTACCGGTCTCCGCAGTATTTGAGCAGATGCAAGGAATTTCTTTGATGTCTTTCAATATGGCGAAAGTCCATCCTGACATGAAACAAGAAAAATGGGAAGAGGGGCCCTAACGTTACAAACCGTTGGTCTTTCAAGCCTTGAAAGAATTCTTTGGGGCTATTTCCTATTCGGTTAACTGTCGAGACGGTTTCTTAGCTCTTCCGATAAAAAACCGATAGAGATAAAGAAGTATGACTGTTAATACACCAGAGCGACAAACCGCTACACGCTATGCTCTTGCCTTAGGGCTTTTGGCTGGACTTTTTGGATTCAGAGTGGTGGTACAAATGGTTCAAGTTTGGTTTCCCGTAGAGTTTCTCCCGGCGTTTGAGCGGTGGCACAGCGGGGCGTTGCCCTATGGGTGGTTAGTGGGAGCGCAAGGGGTCATTCTTGTTGTGTGTCTGCGCATTGTCTGGGCTGTCAAAAATGGAACAATGGCTCCCTTGGAACGCCAAGGGAAAATTTTATTCGCCCTGGGAATGGTCTATTTGATCACCATGTGTGTTCGATTAATCGTGGGAGTGGCGATAGCCCCTGACCATTATTGGTTTGGTGCGACGTTACCAACTGTATTCCATTTGGTGCTGGCGTCTTTTGTGATCGTATACGGCCAATTTCATCAAAGGGCTTCACAGCGAGAAGTGCCGGTTTCCCAGGGACAAACCCGATGAAACATGTCGTAGCCTATGGGGCATATCCCTCGGTGCTCTCCTTCGGCATCGCCATACATTATCTCCTCTTGGCGAATCAGGCTAGCATTCAGACCGCTACCTACCTGCCTGTTATGGTTGGAGCCGTTATGGTTGCTGCATTGGAATGGACCTATCCGTATAGGCAACAGTGGTGGGCTAATAAACAGGAGATGCTGCAAGATGCTCTGTATATGGCGCTCATTCAAGGGGTGTTCCCCAAACTTTTCACTGTGTTTGTGATATTCGCGCTGTTGCAGGTACTTGATGCGCATAATCTAATTGTTGAAGGTTGGTGGCCGAGTCATTGGCCGATTCCCTTGCAAATGCTACTGATGATGGTGCTGGCCGATGGTCTGCGCTATTGGTTGCATCGATGGGCTCATGAATGGGAACCATTATGGCGATTTCATGCCGTGCATCATTCTCCACATAAACTCTATTGGCTGAATGTCGGGAGGTTTCATCCGATTGATAAAGGCTTGCAAATTTTCCTTGATACGTTTCCATTTATCCTGCTAGGAGTAGGGGAAGAAATTCTCGGCTTGTATGTCGTATGTTATGCCATCAACGGATTTTTTCAGCATGGAAATGTCGACCTGCGCCTAGGCCTGTTAAATTACCTTATCAGTGGGCCGGAATTGCATCGTTGGCACCATTCCATGGTAAAAGAAGAATCCAATCATAATTATGGAAACAATCTCATCATTTGGGATCTGCTATTTGGCACCTGGTATTTGTCGGCGGAGCGGGAGGTGGGAGAATTGGGATTGGTGAATCGAGGGTATCCGCCCGCTTTCCTTGAACAGATGACCGCCCCCTTGACCCCCGGAGCGGATAAACAGACGGTAGAACTATGAGTATATATAGCATTGGAAGCAATGCACGAGTGCGTGCGCATATGATGATGGTCCATCATCGCTGGTGGAAACCTTTTATCAAACAGACTCATCAACCTCAAGCTGTGCAGCAAGGGTTGCTCGAACGTATTCTTTCTACCCAGGCAGAAACCACATTTGGGAAGAAGTACGGCTTCAGCCGCTTGCGCGGTTATCATGAGTTCCGATTAGGGGTACCCATTCATACCTATGAAGAATTGCGTCCGTTTATTCACGCACAAGAAAACACCTCAGCACTTCAGCTCAATCATGAGCAACCGGAGCGCTATGCCCTTACCAGCGGCACCACAGGGCAGCCCAAGATCATTCCGTTGTTACCTAGCACGAGGCAGATGCTTCGGCGTTATCAACTCTTGAGTACCTTCGCCCAATATCAGGGGATGCCAAAGATCTTTCAAGGGAAAATGTTGGTGATTGCGGGGCAAGAAATTGAAGGGTATTTAGAGTCAGGAACCCCTTACGGTTCCATGTCGGGAATGTTAGCCGCGGCGTTACCATCGGCGCTTCAATCAAAATGTCTTCTGCCGGAAGTCATTCATGGCCTGACTGACTTTCAACAGAAATACCTCTATCTTGCCGCATGGGCTCTCTCGGAGTCAGATCTCTCGGTAGTGGGCACGGCCAATCCTTCCACATTTCTTATGTTGTTGGATATGGGGCGAAAACATTTTTTTCAACTCGTGAATCAGTTAGAAGTTCATCGCAAAAAACCTTCTTCCAGCAGTATTCCATTTCCGCGTATTTCCAAAGGACGACTTCGTTTTCTGCAATCCTTGATTGGGCATGAAGATCAATTGACCGTCGAAGCGCTATGGCCCAAATTGAAGGCTGTTGTGACCTGGACCGGAGGGAGCTGTGGCGCATTGATCCCCAGACTCCAATCTCGTCTCCCAGAAAAGACCGCAATTGTTGAAATGGGATATCTGTCAAGTGAGTTTCTGGGAAGTCTGAATGTAGATGTTCAGAAGAATCAATGTGTCCCCACGTTTCAGGAAAACTTTTTTGAATTCGTCGAGCAAACCGATTGGGATGCGAATCGTTCCAATACCGTAACGCTTGCGCAATTAGAACGAGGAAAGCAGTACTATGTCCTTGCGACGACTTTGAATGGACTGTATCGGTATTTCATCAACGACTTGATTGAGGTTACTGATTGGTTTCATCGCACTCCCACTATTCGATTTGTCCAAAAAGGTAAGGGGGTTACCAATCTCACAGGTGAAAAACTGTATGAGTTTCACCTGATGAGTGCCGTGAATGCCATCCAACAGGCTTATCAGATCACTGTGGGCTTTTATGTCATGTTGGCTGATCCACGGACCCTCCAATATACCCTGTATCTAGAACACCCACCATTGGATTTTTTCGCTGGATATAAGCTTGAGCAACACTTGGGGAAGGCGAATCTGGAATTTCAGGCCAAACGAGCAAGTGGAAGACTCCAGCCTCTTCGCGTCGTCTATCTGCGCGAAGGAACGGGGGCGGCGTATACCGAATATTGTCTTCATCAAGGGCAAAGGGATGCCCAATTCAAAGTGATCAGACTGCAAAATGTCAAAGACTGTTCCTTTAAATTTTCCGACTATGTGAGAGAATAAATCTATCCCTCCTGTGAAACTCTCGATCCGAAAACTGGAGATCCCATTTAAGCAAGCGTTCGCTCATGCCACCGCTACGCGTTCCTGTACAGAAACGGTGCTGGTTCAAGCGGAAACACCGGAAGGAGTGTTGGGAGTGGGGGAGGGGTGTCCAAGAAGCTATGTGACGGGGGAGACGATTCCAACGGTCAAAAAGTTTTTTGACGCACATCGAGAGACATGGGAACAGTTCCGGAGCTTGGAAAAACTCAATGAATGGGCATACTCGAACAGTCAATCCATCGATGCAAACCCCGCCAGTTGGTGTGCGGTGGAGCTGGCTTTATTCGATTGTTGGGGAAAAGAGCAGGAGCAATCTGTCGAAGCTCTTCTGAATCTCGAGGAGTTAACTGAATCATTCTACTATTCGGCTGTGCTGGGAACGGAGAATGTCGTTGCCTTTGAAAAGCAAGCTCACCAATTCGCGGCACTCGAATTTTGCAATTTTAAAGTGAAGGTCACGGGCAATCTTGAAACTGATCTCCAAAACATTGAGTACCTCAAGCATCTTCCTATCAAGAACCTTCGTATTCGTCTCGATGCAAATAATTTCTGGAAAACCGTACCCAAAGCCGTGGCCTATCTTAAAAGTCTTCGGTATCCTTTCTTAGCGGTTGAGGAGCCTCTGCAAGTCGGAGATTATGATGGCTGCCGCCAGATCAGTCAGGAACTAGGACTTCCGATTATTTTGGATGAGAGTTTTTTGCGGGTAGGACAATTTGATCATCTCCAGCGGGATCCCCAAACGTGGATCATCAATATCCGTATTTCAAAAATGGGCGGCATTCTACGATCCTTAGCAATAGCCAAACAGGCCAAATCCATGGGACTTTCCACTATCCTCGGGGCACAAGTCGGTGAAACCAGTATTCTCACTCGGGCAGCGCTCACGGTCGCCAATCAATATCGTAATATTCTTAAGGCCCAGGAAGGGGCTTTCGGAACCTATTTGTTAGAACAGGATATTACCGACACACCTCTCATGTTCGGCAAAGGGGGCAGGCTCGATCCTCACCCCATCAGTGGCCAGCCAGGTCTCGGTCTGAATTTTGTCCCATCACAAGCTGTTATCACGGAATTTTAAGGGACAAAGAGAAATCTTAGCCTTCCCAGGTTGCATAGAATGCATGAGAAGATCCTATCATTCTTTGGTGGGGCTGATCTTGAGGGACCCACAATTTCCTATGCAAGAAATTGTGTCTAAATTGGCTAAATATAGACATATATGATATTTTAAAGGTTAAATAATGATAAGGAGGGTGAAGGATGAATGTAAGTTTCACCGAAAAACAGGAACGCTACATTGCAGCGCAACTTGAGTCAGGAGACTACCAAAATGCTAGTGAAGTTGTTCGGGATGCATTGCGACTTCATGAAGTGTATCGCCATCGAGTGATTGAGGAACTGCGTTCTGAGATTGCAAAAGGTTGGGAGGGAAAAGTGAGCCCTCGAAAGGTAAAGGATATTATTCAGTCAAAATTCCGCGGAAGAACATCTTCCTAGATGCCTAAGCAAGGGATGGTGTATGAACTCTCCCCTGAAGCCGATCAAGACCTCGAAGAGATTTTCGAGTATACGGAGGGGGAATTTGGTTTTGATCAGGCTATCGAATATCTCTCCAGCTTTGATGAACTTTTGGGCAAACTCGTGAACAATCCAGAGTTAGGAAAGGAGCGAAAAGAAATTCGCGAAGGACTCAGAAGTATACTGAAAGAAAAGCACGTTATCTTCTATAGAATTTTAAAAAACCGCATACGCATCGTGAGAATTCTTCACGGCAGCCGTGATCTTCGAACATTTCTTTTCTAATCATTCACCCCAATCGAGCATGGTCCCTCCTTGAGCCTAATTCTAGGAGAAATTATTACCCCTAGGTCGTATGTTACGTCCATGTATTACCCTTCGAGCCATTTTTGTATCCTGCCTTTCACATGAACCGGGTATGGCTCCCCTGTCATTTGTTTCGTCCTGCTTTATCGTTCGGAGTATTTCTTTTGTCATTTTTATGCGGTGGTTATGAAATAAAGATTAAACCAAGAATCCTGTACATTTTCTTGGGGGTTGGCTAGGATGGTGGGCCAACTGAGAAATCCACAAAAATTCAGATATGAAAAAGAAAATTACGGTATTTGTCTCCTATGCCAGGGCTAATCGTGATCTGGCGACACGGTTTTTGAGGAAATTCAAGGAACAGGCCTCGCCTTCCAAGAGGTATCACTATGTTTTTTGGCGAGATCAAGATATCCTGGTCGGTGAAAAGTGGCATGAGGCTATTCAAAAGGCTTTGGCTCAATGTGACGTGGGATTGTTCCTGATCAGCCCGGCCTTTTTGGGATCGCAATACATTCAAGATCATGAATTACCCAAATTGTTGAAAAGTAGTGGGAAGTCGGTAATCCCGGTGTTGCTGCAACCGATCGATGTGGACCGGCATGATTTAAAAGGACTTCAGCGCACCCAGATCTTTCGACTGGATCGCCCGCGTTTCGCCTCCCCCAAGGCCTATGGAGACTGTTCTGGTAACCAGCGAGATCAATTTGCCCTGGAGTTGTTTCGTCAAGTCGAAGGCCGTTTGGATAAAGTGGTGAAAAATTAATGGGAAGTTTTTTGACGACTTAGGTATTTTTTATCATCCCCACAGGTACGTATCGGGTATCCAAACTCTCGCATTTCCGTCATCCCCGCAGGTAGTCAGCGGGGATCCATCTAAAAAAAACCAAGATGGATGCCCGATAAAGGATGTCGGGCATGACGAGCGGGGCTGGATTCTCGTTGTAAAAAAGGCCGGACATGACAATGTTGTAGATGAATCCTAGATAAACGATGTCGAGCATTTACCACTCCAAACTTGGTATTCTTAGCCTCCCAAATGCGGCATTATGACTGAACCAATCATTACCTGTCCTACCTGTAAAGCTGAGATCAAACTCACCGAGTCGTTGGCCGCGCCACTGATCGAAATCACTAGACGCGATTATGAACAACGGCTTGCACAAAAAGAAGTAGAGGCAGTCCAGCGCGAAGCGAGGATTCGAGAGCGTGAAGCCGCTCTGTTGAAAGCCAAAGAGACTCTTGAGGAGCAAGTGGCCGAAAAGCTGAAAGGTGAACGTACGCGAATTGCAGCCGAAGAATCCAAGAAAGCCAAGCTGGCTCTGGCCAACGATTTGGAACAGAAAGCCAAAGACCTCATTGAGCTACAGGACATCCTCAAACAACGCGATGAAAAGCTGGCTGAGGCACAGAAGGCGCAAGCCGACCTGCTACGCAAGCAACGGGAGTTGGATGATGCCAAACGCGAACTTGGGGTTACCATCGAAAAACGTGTGCAGGCCGAGCTCATGGCCACACGTGAACAAGCCAGGAAGGAAGCTGAAGAAGGCCTCAAATTCAAAGTCATGGAAAAGGAACAAACGATTGCCTCCATGCAAAAGCAAATCGAAGAACTGAAACGCAGAGCTGAGCAGGGATCACAGCAACTTCAAGGAGAGGTGCAAGAACTCGAACTTGAATCACTGCTATCGGCCAAATTTCCCTTGGACCACATCATTCCTGTCGCGAAGGGAGAATATGGAGGAGATGTCCTTCAACGCGTGACAAGTCCGTTGGGACAGGCCTGTGGGGCTATCCTTTGGGAATCCAAGCGCACCAAAAACTGGAGCGATGGCTGGCTGGTGAAATTGCGTGAAGATCAACGCCAAGCCAAAGCGGAATTAGCCATCATTGTCAGTCAGGCTCTTCCTAAAGACGTCGAAACATTCGATTTTATTGAGGGGGTCTGGGTGGCTCATCCAAAGACCGCTCTGCCGATGGCGATGGCTCTCCGGCAAAGTTTGATGGAAGTCGCCGCCGCGAGACAGGCCACCGAGGGTCAGCAAACCAAAATGGAAATGGTCTATGACTATTTGATGGGGCCACGGTTTCGTCAAAGAGTACAAGCCATTGTTGAAGCCTTCAGCACGATGCAAGAAGATCTGGAAAAAGAACGCAAAGTCATCATGAAGCAATGGGCAAAGCGCGAGGAGCAAATCGGACGAGTCATGCAAGCAACGGTCGGTATGTACGGAGACCTCCAAGGCATCTCTGGTAAAACCCTCCAGGAAATCGAAGGGTTAGAACTTCAAGTCCTCGAGGCTCCGAAGATAGAGGGGCAAGAAAAATTATTTTGATTAGCTCTCTTTCCTTTAGGCGATTGGCAAAATAGGGTCTGCTTTGTGCGGGGCAAGACCTCATTATTGCCATGGTTGGATAAGTCGCCTCGATTCACTATAAATCGTCATGAGAATATTTTCATCATTGAGGAGAGGGAATGATCAAATAAGTCCGTCCAGCAAGGCTGCAGCTATTTTGGTGCGCGGAGCGTACGTGGAGTATGGGAGCCCAGAAAAATGATGAGAACGCCGCCTTACTTATTCCAACCTGAAAGGTGGCCCATTTGTTTTCAACATTCCCTTATTTGCATTTGTCTTGAAGCCAGAGGGCAAAGTCGTCTTCAGTGATCGTATTGCTGGCTATTGCCATGATGGCCGCGGTGGCTTCTCCTTCTGAGGCCCTGAGGGTATGACCATTTCGTTCCAGAAATATTCCGCCAATCACATGGCTAAAGCACGCAAGGTATTGCGATATTGAGCCATGAACTTTTTCCCAATTTTTAGCTGTTTTTCAAATTCAGGATCATAGGGGGTGATTCTGTACCTGCCATCTGGCGCTTCAGTCAAAATGACTTTATCGCCTTCCTGCACCTTCATTCGCGATAGGACTTCTTTGTGAAGAACTACCCCAAGGGAATTGCCGACTGTACGAATCTTCATATCCAACATTGCGGAGCTTTTCTTCATGTTATAACTAACGTAATAACACTGCTAATCGTCTGACAAGGCCATAAAAACCATAGAGATTTGCAAAGGAAGACAATGTTCTGCCGGATGGGACGACATGCGGCGGGGGACACCTTGTGCCCCCGCCAGATTACACCCTTTCTCACAATTCCATCGTGATGAATTCTCCTACGAAGATTGTGGCGTTTCCACTGGCTTCAATCGCCAAAATTTCGAATTCATGCAAGGTGTCTGGCAAAGAGGTATCCTTGGTGATTGGTCGGTATGTTCACCGTCCCTGGAATACTGATTTACCCTCTTCGCGCAGTCTCATTATCCAGAAGGATTCCATTGTCCAACGCTTTCGGCTAGCGCTCTCACTTGATTGGGTTTGGGAGGGGATGGCTGGAAGACTGATAGATCCATTTGATGGCCAGTGGCGGGAAAATGGTTGTAAGAGCGATGACGATGACCATACCGGCATAAATTTCATTACTGAAAATTTCGCTGATTCGCCCTAATTCTGCAAATATGAGCCCCACTTCCCCACGAGGGATCATGGCAAGACCGATGATCATCCGGTCACGCCATGTTTCCTGAATGACGAGGGCACCTATAAGTTTCCCCGCCACAGCAGCTAGGAACAGACATATCGAAAAGATCCAGATAAATGGCGACTGCCAGTCAATGGCTCGCAGGTTGAGAGAGAGGCCGACCATGACGAAAAAAATCGGGGTAAAGAGGAAAATAATCGGTTGCATTTGCTCTTCAATGCGGTGGGCAAAGGCTGGGTCGCTGTGGAGGGACATTCCGAAGGGAAGGAAAAATCGTCTGGAAAGGGCCAGACCTGCGGCAAATCCTCCCAAGAGTTCCGGTGCGCCGATGGCATGGGCTAGCCAAGCAAAGAACAGCACTAAGGACACGACGGAAGTCGGGATGAGGCCTGAAATTTTGGTGGTTTGGTCAATGTGTTTAATGAGAAGGGAGATGAACTTTGCCGCAATGGGTGCTAGGACAAAAAATGTGACTACGAACAGTAAAACTTTACTGGCATTGAGAAGATTAATGCCCCCGCCAATAGAAAATTCATAGAGGAGAGCCAGCAGGACGATGCCGAACACGTCATCCAAAACGGCAGCTCCTAAAATGATTTGACCCTCTCGTTCATGATGGCGCGCGAGATCCATCAATACTCGAACGGTAATGCCGATGCTAGTGGCCGTGAGAGTGCCTCCGATGAAGAGAGATACCAAAATGGGCAAATTGAACAACCCGTAGGCGAGAGCAAAGCCTAAGCTGAATGGCAATACAAACCCCGCCATGGCGACCACAATGGCTTCCTTGCCCGTTCGGACCAATCGTTTGATGTCGGTGCCGAGCCCCACTTCGAAGAGCAGCAGGATGATGCCAATTTCCGCCAATAATTTGATAACGGTCTCGGGTTCAATCCAACCCAGGAGGCTTGGCCCAAGAAGAACGCCGGCAAAGAGTTCTCCCATCACCCGTGGTGTGTGTAAACGGATGGCGAGTTCCGCGCATATTCTAGCGGCTAGCAAAATGATGAGAAGATGGAGAAAAAAAGTGTGATTTTCCACTACATTCCTACGGCTGTATTCCCCCAGGCTTGCCTAATTGTATCTGGCAGGGCTGTTGTGCCAACTTGGACGTGCTCTCTTTTCTGCTGCTAAACCGTAACATACCTCTATGCTCCAATCATAAGGAAGGATTGGATTTCACCCATGATGCCGCCGATAGGCATAAATCCTATGAGGTGTTACCATATTTTTCTATGAGAGAGAAGGAGGCCGTGATACAGACGATTCGTGAAGCTTTTCGCGAAACAGACCATCCGGGTGATGCGTTTCTGGTGGGAAGCCGTGAAGGATGTGAGCCAGCTGAGGTGATCGCCCCTTTTCTGGGGGTGGCCGATTGGTCTGCGATAGAGGCAACTGTGCTTGATGATAATTCCGAGGCGTTGAGCTTTTTTTCAGAGGGTGGCTTTCGATTTTTCCTTCCGGCGTATTTGGTCGCAAATCTCAAGGAGAGTTTGCAGAGGGCTGACCCGGTTTTTCATCTGACAAATGGATTTTCAGATACCAGAGTATCGTTGCCGGCAGGAGGACAGATGTTTGAAAAGACGGTCGGGAAGTCTGCATTGGTAAATCCCAGACGGTTTGGTGCGTTGACCTATTATGACTCTGCCTGTTATCGATTATCGATTTTTACACGGGAAGAAAGCGGAGCCATTGTGGCGTTTTTGGAATATCGCCGAGATGCCGATCCTAGTGGATTCGATGCGCCGCGCATTACTGCAGCGTTGGATGGCTTTTGGCAAGATCGGGCGGTACATGCACCCACCTGCGCCAGGCTGCAAAAGCATCTGGATGATGAGGCGACCTATCTGCGAGGCCTTCAAAGGCCATAATTGTTTCTTTTTACTTGGTATTCCCCTATTAGCTTGTTAGCACAAAGTTGTAGTGGCCCACCAAGCCATCCGTTATTGTTTCCGATGGATCAGGTGCATAATCCACGATGACCTCTTCTTGTTCTTCTGGGGTGAGTCCGGCATCCAAGATTACCACATCATGGGGTAGTAATTCCTGATTGAGCGCATTATTGGGAATGTGGTCACCTCTGAAGTAGAGTTGCGTGACGAAGGCCGTGGTGTTCGGGGGGAGGATTTTGAAATGCAGATGTGATGGCCTATACAGCTTTGCCTGAAGATCAATAGGGTAAAATCCTGGCACGATGGTCTTGAACCAATACTCTCCTTGCTGATTGGTCATGGCCGTTCCCCAATATTGAAAATGTTCATCATGGATACGATGAATGATCTCGCCGGTTTTCGGATGAGGAAAACTGTTGGTCCCCTCGTCACCTTTGTGGTTGTATCGGCCAGAAGCTGAGGCGCTCCAAAGGATGAGCATCGTATTGGGAATGGGCTTCCCGGTGTTGGCATCTAAGACTTGGCCCCTAAGATACACTATCTGCCCCTGAGCCTTTCCTTTGCGCCCTTTCACAAATGTCAAATCTTGATCGTTGGCCTGACTGATAGGGAGATTCCGGTCAGGATTTTCTCGAATCGCATCGACTTCATCCCCGTCATCTGGGAAAAATGGCCCCAGCGCTTGTCTGGGGGTGGGTTTGGTGAGAAATGCTGCCACACCTGAATGGGTGAATAGACCACTCACGATTAATCCGAAAATCCCTGCCCCATGGGTTAACAGTGTTCGTCGAGTTAAGGGCTCAAATGAAAGGGGCATGGGCCTTCCTTATTTTCAGATTGTGTGTTTCATCTTATACCGTGCCAGTGCTCAGGCTATCGATGAAATATTGGGGACTTGTGGCGGGCTTGGTCTCCAGTTGAGTGTATTGGCAGGGTGGAATATCTTCTTTCAGACGACGAAGGAGAAGGCGAAACTTCATGTTAGGAGGGACATCGCAGACCCAAACATGCATCCCAGTTTCCAGTTCATCAAAATGTTTGTGAACCTGGAAGCCGGGCCGTTCCATAAAGTAAGCTGAGAGAAAGCCCGTAATTCCCTGAACTACCCAAGGGTGTTCTTGGACGTACCGATAACTGGCTCGTAGTTCAACAATTTGGTTCATCGAAAAAAATTCAGGAGAGAATAGTTAAGAAATATCCATGATAACCTGTCATCATAAAATTGCGCAGAAAATACTCAACATCTTACCTACGCGACGTAGGAAAAGAAATGTGGGTCTTGTGGGTATCCATCGGACCTTGCTTGAGACCATGTGCCTAAATTTCACTCCCCTCTGCAAGCAACGGCCCCACTCTACGAGATGTAGCAAGCGTAGGCAAGGTGGGGTAGAGATGTAGCTTATGCGTGAACCTGTGTTCTGTAAAATTTGTGATAAGGCATGGCCGCTTGAGGACCATTATATCGGGAATCTTGGTCTCACCAAAGCGTATGTATTTGAAGATCAGTATTTTGCAGGCTGGACGGTTCTGGTTCTTCACGATCATCGTACTGAGTTGTTCCAATTAACTCGCGATGAACGTAGGAGGCTGATGGAAGAAATTAGTCGGACAGGGGAAGCCTTGACGAAAATATTCGACGTCAGGAAAATTAATTCAGAATTGCTAGGTAATCAAGTTCCCCATATGCATTGGCATATCATTCCCAGGTTGAAAGCTGATCCTGATCCTTTACTGCCCGTGTGGTGCGTGGCCCATGAACCTGTCCGCCTCACAGCCGATCTTCTTGCAGAACGTATCCTCCAATTTCGATCAGCTTTGGAAATACCCTAAGTATCGTTGGTATGGATCTCAAATCCTCTGGGAATACCCAAAAATCTTTCCATAAAAAAGGCCGGGCACTCATCAGATTGAGCGGCCCGGCCTGGGATTGTACATCGATGGTTAATCGTGATCATCATCTTTGCTGTGCTTTCCTTTTCCATGGCCTTTCCCTTTTTCATGCTTTTCTTTATATTCCTTCATCTTTTCCCTACGCTTTTCCCTGGCTTTTTTGAATTTTTCTTGTTGCTCCGGAGTCAGTTGTGCCTCAATCTGGCCCCATGCGTTTTGACGAATTTCCTTCATTTGATTATGGAGGGCTTCCATTTTTTGATGCTTGTCTTGGAGAATAGGGAGAATGTTGTCCTGCTGTTCTTTCGTGAGATCGAGTTTTTTCGTCAGTTTCTCAAGCCGTGATTGGGGGTCATGTTTATACCCATGGCCATCTCCTCCAGCTCCAGCTATTCCGGGACCAATCATCAAGGCGCTACCAATCAGACAGACAATGAATAGTCGCGACCCCCATAGCGTTAGATTGCCTTTGGTCAATTGAGATTCGTTGGCATTTTTCATGTAGTTCTCCTTTACAGTGAAATTAAGTGAATAAGGATTATTGGGGGATTGTCTACCAGTATATCAAATTGAAAGATAAACAGGTCTGATGAGGAGCTGGCAGGAAATTCCTCTGATAACGATGGAGCCATTTTATTATACTTCCTCACAAGGGAGGCCGGTTTTGTTGGGATTTTTCTACTCAGGGTGATGACCAGGAAGGAAAGTCAGGTGATTAGAAGGTCTTGCGGCACGTCGTGCTTCCGCATTTGCACAGCAGAAGGCCTTTGTGATGAGAGGGGTGGCAGTTAACCGTTAGCTCGGTGTCAGCTTGAATAGCGCGGAGGGCGTAAAACTCTACGCGCTCTCCAATGATTCGCATAAAAGTGTTTGGAGAGCATGAGTGATTAATAAATCGAAAGCCTGAAGTTTCTTTGGCAGCGTCAATGGCTAGTGTGTTGTTGAGTTCGACGATCGCAATCCATTTTTGTTTCTTGGCTCTTCGACGGCCTTCGCGCTGAGAAATACGCTCTCCTGTAAATTCCCCAATTTTTTGTCTGGCTCGTAACGGCATTTTCGTGAAAAGTCCCCGTCCTTCAATGTGGCTAGGTTTGACCTCCATGGGTACCGGCCAACGTGAGTGGAGGGATGGATTTTGATGTTTTTTTAAAACCATTTTCATACCTGAAGTTATTTGATGCCGATGACCATGGAGTCGGGACCAACAAGATGTTCAACACGGGTCTCGCGAAATCCGGCTTCCTTTAACCAGGCTGTGCAATCGACTCCTGTGTAGTCAAAGCCTCCAGATAATTCGATGAGCATGTTCAGACTCATGAGAAGGCCGAAGGAATTTTCTTTCCGTTCGTCATCGATTAAGGATTCAAAGATGATGAGCGCCCCACGATCTGGAAGAGCCTCATAGGCCTTCGCAATCAATAGTTTTTTCTCTTCGAGGTTCCAGTCATGAAGGATGTGGCCCATAGATAAGACATCTGCTTTGGGCAAGGGGTCTTTAAAAAAGTTTCCTGGAATAAAATTTAAGCGGTCATTCAGTCCAAACGATTGAATGTATTCTTCAAAAATGGGGCCTGTCACGGCGAGGTCAAATCCTCCCCCTGTGATGTGAGGATGTGCGAGAGCCACTTGTACAACGAGGCCGCCTTGAGCCGACCCAATGTCAAAAAATGTTCGGTGCTGATCCCAGGGGAATTGTTGGGCCATGGCTTTACTGGCGCCCATGCTCAATCCGGTCATGGATTGGAGAAAAATTTTGAGTTTATCCGGGTCGGCATAGAGTGTCCCAAAAAAATCGCCCCCTTCCTTGGCTTCGTTTTGTGGGAGGCCGGTCTTGAGCCCTTCTGTCAGGGATCCCCAAAAGCGGTAGAGACGGGCATTCGCCATTTCTAAAAAACCACCAATATAGGACGGTTTGGCTTTGTCTAAAAAGACCTCCGTTTCAGGAGTATTGGCATAGACCCCGTTTTCTCTGCTTAACATGCCGAGAGCGACGAGGGCGTCAAAAAAATCTTGGGCGCTATGGGGGTGTAATCCCAAACGTGTCTGTAGGGTAGAAGCATCCAGCGGTTGTTGCGCGAGTTGGGTAAAGACTTCTAGCTCAACGGCGCTAAACAGTGTTTTCGAGCCCCAAAAGGCCATCCCGAGTTGCATAATGTTATCTGGTGAGGGTGGGGTATTCATTGAATATCTGCCCAAAAGGTGAAAGGGCTAAGTGAAAGGGCTGCTTGTTAATCGCCACCTTGGAAGGCATCTTCTTCGTGTTCAGGAATGACTTCTTGGGTTTCGATGCCCAAGCCTCCTTGAAAAGATTCTCGAATGGCCAGAATGTGTTGATGTGTTGGCGTCCCTTCGATTTCCTTGCCGAATTGTTCCAAAAAATTGTTGCAGGCATCCAAGCCATGTTGAAAGTATCGAGCCAGCGGACCTTCTGTGACTTGCTGCCAGGTGATGTAAATTAAAAACTCTTGAAACCATTTGGCTTGAGGGAGTTTCTCTCCATATTCTTGAAGGGTCTCGTAGGCTTGCTTGGCGTCCGGTCCTTGGTCGGTGGAAAAAGTTTCTTCCGCTTCTAAGATATCGGATTCAAAATCTCCTAGTTCTCCGTGTTGTTCAGCTTGCTGAAGGGCTTGGTTGGCAGCTATAGCTGGATCAAAGTTCATGAGTGCCTTTTGTTTGGTGCTTGGCCGTTTGTGAATGGTGAGAGTACGTGGATATGGAGGTCAGTTCCCTGGCTTTTTTTGAGCGAAGGCTGCACGTGTTTGTTGTAAAAATTTCCCGAGTCCATCCATCGCCTTATGAAAGAGGTCGGTCCCTTTCCAGGTTTGGGTATTGAGGTCTTGGTGTGTTTCGGCCCACTCAATTGCGACGGGAAGAGGCATTAACCGAATCGGTCCGCCCGTTAAGTCAGCCCACAGCATGCTCAGGACTGTGCCTGCACGAAGAGGAATATGCAGTTCTTCGATAGAATTGTGCGCCATATCCTGACACAACTCCGGGGGTGAGGTGACAAGATGACTGCGACACCCTGCCGGTCTGTGGGCATAAATCGAGCACACTTCATTTTCAAGGAAGATACAGGGTATGCGCAAGGCATAATATGCTCGATTGAGAGCGTCAAGTTCGTTGTCGGAATGTTGATGTGGAGATTCGGCCAAATCCTGGAGGGGACGAAGAATTCCTGCCGTCTCTAATCGCTGTCTGGTTCTGGCCAAGTTCTGTTTGACCCGGTTTTGGTGGTCTTCAGAAAGAATGTTCATGGCCTCAACAAGGGCAAAAGCCTCCGGGGGAGAAACGGGAATCATTTGCCGACAGCAGGCTCCACAGCCCTTCTGGCAGGAAATGGTTTTTCCGATTTGATTGGTATGGGTGATTTCCAGATCTTGAGCTTGTTCGCCGAGAGAACGGATCACGGGAACTATATGGCTAATGGGAATAAAACCTGTTGGAACATCAACCTGAACCTGTAGATCTCCAGAGGTTGTCGTGATCGTTAGGTTTAAGCGCTCTGCCGACGATGACATATTATTCAACTCGTGTGCCGATGGTGGTGTGTGATAATTTCCAGATATGAGAAAATTTGACTATTATTACCAGGCAATGATGGAAAATGTTTAGCCTAGATTCAAGAATTGCCGAAGTCAATTGATAATCGATTCGAATTGAAACTCTTAACCTGAACCAAATAAAACCTGTGTAACATGATGACCATTCAATCAGCAGGGCCCGACAACGAGAACTGGGGGAAATTTTGTGTTTCCCGTTTGGAGTATCTAAAAGCTCTGGGGAAGGCCGTAGAGCAGGGTTTTCTTCGACGAGATACTGAACATCCAGCCTTTTGTGGATGCATTGATTGGCATTCGAGTGTGCATGGGGCGTATGCATTGCTAACGGCGGCGCGATTAACCGCGCATAATCATTGGGCAGAAGTTGTTGATGATGCACTTACCACGAAGTGTCTGGATGCGGAGTTCGCGTCTCTTCAAAAGGGGGAACTCGATCATGAATTACCCTATGGTTTCGCCTGGTTTTTGCGTTTAGCTCTTGAACGGGAAAAAGAGTGGGGAAAAATCGATTTGGTGCCGTTGGCTACGGAAATGGCTTCACGGTTAGAACAATGGATTTTTTCTCTTTCGGCTGGAGCGGTGAGTGATCATTTGAAAAAGAGGGAGTACGGAAATTTGTCATGGACTTTGCTGAATTTGTGGCATTGGAGCCAATGGCGGCAGAACCTGGGTGTGGTCGAAATGCTCCTCAAATTTACGCAAATGCGGGTTGTCTTGTTGGATGAAATGTTATCGCCATCATATGACGACGTGACCGATGAATTTTTTGCGGCCTCACTTCAACGAACCAGAACGATCATTTCTATTCTCCCGTCTTCCGAATCCCAAGTCTGGCTCTCATCATTTTATAAAAAAGAATGTTGTCTTGAACCGTTGTCTCGAATGTCCACCCCGCATTCGGCAGGACTCAACTTTAGCCGAGCTTGGGCATTCTGGAGGCTCTTTCAAGTGACAGGAGATCTCACGTATCGGGATCAGTACGTCACTCATATCGTCACCCACATGAATCTCCCTGATTGCTGGCGCGATGACTATCGTAAACATGCCCACTGGGTCCCGCAATTCGGCATCTACGCTATTACATTGAGTATGGAAGATGATCAAAACAAAAGTGTGTAAGTTTTATAATCTGAATCCGGTCTGCCCAGGGGGATAACCGCTCATAATGTTCTCTGTAGTCATTCCCGCTGGTGGTTGGCGGGAATCAATCCGGTGTTTCGTGTTTGGTTGTCCATTGCCAAGATGGATGCTCGGTTCCAACTGCTGACATGACGACAAGCGCTAACCGACGGGGTTCTGTCAATTTTTCGAAAACCACAGGCAGAGGTTCCTATTTACGAAGGTAGAAGTTGGGAAATGAGGTTGCGTGGTAACCCAAGAGTATGAGGATTCATCCCCATTGCGAGGCCGAGTGGTTTGGAGAATTGGGGAATCGAAAGGTTTCTAGGGTGTTATGCTGACTGGTGGCTTGGGCTTGCATGTCGTTCAGATTTATAAGACGGAGGGGCGCAGTGGAGCACTTTATTTAAAAGCGAAATTAGAGCACCAGGGATTACCCAGAATAAGAATGAGCCAAGGGTATTTCGTAGTATTTATCGCTGGCCTTCTGGGGCAGTAATCGACCCGGCATGGATGGGACTTGTCGGTGACGGTGATTTGGTTTTCTCTAAGTGACTGATAGATTGGGCCAGCTTTAGCATTCCGGCTGATACTTCCTGAATATCGTGGTGAAGGGCTTCCACGGTTTCCGCACTTAGAGATTGGGCTAATGTCATCATCCTTGCGGAAACGGCTTGGACCTCATGTTCAAGGGCTTTCACCGTTTCGGCGTGGCGTTTTTCGGATTGTTCAACACGTTTCTCCAAAGCCTGCAGGTGTTCCGTAAGCATGGGATTAGAGGAAGGAGCTTGGGTTAATTGCTGGTACCGGTTCTCAAGTGATGCGACGAGAGCTCGGAGATTCTCCGTTTCCTCCTTTTTTAGGGCAGCTCGCATCCCCCCAGATAATTCCTGAATGTCCTTGTGGAGGGCCTTCACCGTTTCGGCGTAGTGTTTTTCGGATTGTTCAACGCGTTTCTCCAAGGCCTGCAGGTGTTCTGTAAACACCGGATTGGAGGAAGGAGTTTGGGTTAACTGCTGATATCGCTCCTCGAGTCCCAACACCAGGGCTTGAAGATTTTCTGCTTCTGGACTTTTTCCCCCGGCCTGCATTTCCACGGAAATTTTCTGAATGTCATTCTGGAGGGTTGTCGTGGTCTCGGCGAGTTGCTTTTCGGACTGTTCAACACGTTTCTCCAAGGCCTGCAGGTGTTCCGTAAGCACGGGATTGGAGGAAGGGGCTTGAGTTAATTGCTGATACCGCTCCTCGAGTGAGGTGATGAGAGCTCGGAGATTATCCGGTTCCTCCTTATTCAAGGCAGCCTGCAATGCAGTGGTATCTGAGGTGACCTTATCCCGCACTTGGTTAATGTAGACATGGAGTTGATTGAGCCGCTTTTGAAGAACAAGAATTTCTTTGGTTTTTAGCGACACTTGGTCGAGCGTTTGTTGTTGCTCGCTCAATTGGTTGGCCAGGGTTCCTTCTTCCTGTGTCGCTCGGTCTTTTTCGGTATTGAGTTCCACTTTAAACTCACCCATCACCCCCTTGAACCCAACGAGCGAGTTTTGGAATTCTGTTAAGAGCTTTTCGTATTGGCGGTTATTTTGGTCGATTTGATCGACTAAAGCCGTCACTTGATCCCCATAGATTCCGACTCGGGTTTTGGCCTGGTCTAACTCCTGTTCCAGCTTAGCTAATGCTGCAGTAATCGTAGCGTGATTGGTAGCGGTTGCACCTTCCCACGTTCCAACTTGATGCCGCAGGGATTCCATCGTGGTTTTCAAAGGGGTGAGATCATTGTCGCGAAATTCCCGTAAGGTTTGCTTCACTTCTCCTCGTAACGTTAACAAGTCCCCAATCTGTATTTGTTGATCATCCAATAGAGTCTTGGTGGAGACAATGGCCTCTTGCACCTCTTCAATGGATGGAGGTGGAGTTGGAGCGGGGGCCGTTGCGGCTTCTTCTGCCGCGGGTGTATCCAATTCGGAGATATTCTTTTTGCCCATAAGACCAGACATTTCCGCACAGCCGGGGAATCCAAAAATTCCGACCAGGTAAACCAGAAGTATCCATGAAGGCTGCCGTTGAGAACAATGTGTCAGACAAGTCATGGCGTATCCTCCTGTAGCGGTTGGGGTAATTCTGGTTGAGGTATTTGAAAGGATTTGAGAAGCGAGGATAACTTGCGATTAGCGACGAACATAAAGGCCCGACGGTTCATATCATAACAGAACTCATCTTTTTCCAGACAAATTGGGTCCAGTTCTCCATAGGAAACGGGCTCCATGGTTCCCGGTTTTATGCCAAGATCTTTGAGATACTTCAGGACGGCCTGTGCCCGTTTGTAGCCCAAAGCCTGGTTGTAAGCTTTCGTCCCTTTTGCATCCGTGTGCCCTTCAATCGTCAGGTTGCCGTGCAGGGATGTACGCAACCATTGGCTGGCTTCCTGGAGTGTTTTTTCTGCGTCCGGAGTTAATTCCCAGGAGTCAAAAGGAAAGAGGACCAACGGAAGATAGCGCCCATCGGGCCGTGATCTTTTCCCAAACCCCACCGGCGAAATGGCTGGCAAATCGGGTTTAGCGATTTCGGGAAGTAAATCTTCCTTCACTTCCTCGGCCTCCACCACGGTGAAATCATTGGAGTCAGGACCGCCCGTTTGGATCTCCAGGGGTGGGACCTGTACATCGCCATCTTCAAACATACTCGAAAGACTTTGACACCCACTGAGCAAACACGGGAGGATAAAGATCAACAGAATTGGTCTTTTCATCACATTTCCTTTAATCAATGGCAGCCATTGGTTGTTCGTTCAGGGGGAGGACGTCTCTGGCCGGAAAAATCTTCATTGCCTGATATGGACACACCGAACTCTTGCACCCGGTGCTTTGCTTACTCAGAAAATACCTACAGAGTAAATTCTCGTCAAGGTACCCCTTTAATGTAGGTGATAATACTTGGGGAGGTAGACGAGGAAGTTTTGCCCACTGAATTGCCGGAATTATGGTCCCATGCCGATTCGAGCCAAAGGCAAGTCAGGGGAAATGAGGTTGCGTTGTAACCCGAGAGTTTTGGGTTTCATACCCATGGCGAGACCGAGGAGTTGTGGAAGATGGAGAATGGGTAGATTAATAGATGTCTTCTGTTGGCTGGCGGCCTGAGATTGCATGCCGTCTAGGTTGAGATGGCAGAGAGGGCAGGGGGTGACCATGATGTCGGCGCCATGAGATTTGGCATCTTGGGTATGGGTGGCGACCATAGATAAGGAATTGATTTTGTTGATGGTCAAAATAGGAAAACCGCAACATCGGGTTTTGCCAGGGAAGTCGACGACCTCTGCGCCGAGTATTTCAATAATGCGTTCCAATGCCTTTCCTCGGTCAGGATGTTCTTCGAAGCCGAGTGCCTCAGTTGGCCGTTGGATATAACATCCATAAAAAGGAGCAGCTCGAAGACCAGTTAAGCGTTTCGTAATTTTTTCTCGAAGAGCCTCCTCACCAACGTCCTCTAATAAAATCCACAGAAAATGTTTAATGGTTGTCGTGCCGCGATAGGTGAGTCCTTCCTCCTGTAGGATCGCATTAATTCCCTGAAGATATTCGGGTTGAGTCGTCAGCCTGTGATTCGCTTGGCTCATGACACCTTGGCAGGTGCTGCAGATCGTCATAATCGGCAGCCCTCGCTGTTCGGCCAGAGCAAATGTCCGAGCATTGAGCACGTCGCCTAATTTCTCATCTTTTTCTTGTAGGACGCCGGCCCCGGTACAGGAAGCGGTCGTCATTTCTTCAAGGGCAATGCCTAGCTTGGGATAGACCTGCATGACCGATTGATAGAGTTCGGGGCAGGCTCCTTTGGAGACGCAACCAGGAAAAAAGGCGTACTTCATGATTTTTTTCTGACCCGTGTAAACAATCGTTGAATGTGTTGAATGCTTGAAATGGGACGATGTAGTGGGCCGGCCAATGGGACTTTGCCTTTGAAGACCGACTGCATGACCATGGGAATCATCTCCAATAATCGTCCAACATGTTTAAGCCCAAAGGTTCTGACCGCTAACATGGGTTCGTCAAGAATGCCTTTATGTTTGATGATGTCGGTAAAGACTTCCGCATGGCGAGAGCCACAGGTAGAGGGAACCTTTTCCTCCAGACCTTTGGCTCGTAAGGCCATGATCCGGTCCATGGGGCCAACACCTTTTGGACACACTTGAATACATTCCATACAACGGGTGCAATCCCACATGCCACTTGGCTGATTCAGGGTTTCCAGGCGGAGGGTCGTGCTAGTGTCTCGGGGATCGGCCACAAAGCGGTAGGCTTTCGCAAGTGCGGCAGGGCCAACAAAGGATGTATCAACCTCCAATACGGTGCAATCGGAGACGCAGACACCGCACATAATACAACTCATGACTCCTGCTAAATGATTCATGGACTCTGGAGAGGCGAGGTATTCGCCAACGGGTGGTGGCTCTGAAGGTTTGAGCCAGGGTTGTACTTGGGAAATCTTTTCCCAAAACGGAGCCATATCAGTGACCAGATCTTTAATGACCGGCATATTGTTCATGGGTTCGACTTCAATGGTGTCACCTGATTGAGTGAGGGACATCACTTTGGTCTTACAGGCGAGCGCGGCATGGCCGTTGATGCGCATGCCGCAAGAGCCGCAGATGGCTCCACGGCAGGAACATCGGAGTGCCAACGAATCGTCAAGGGTTTCCCGTACTTTGATAAGCCCATCCAATACCGAATCGGATGGATCCAATTCTAATTTGTAGTCTTCAAAAAATGGCCCCGGTTGTGGGTCTTCAGGATTGTAGCGGCGAACACGAAGGGTTGTGAGCATAAGCGATGGATTCAATGGGATACGTCGAAAAACATTGAACACTCAATGCATTGTAACAAAAAAGAGATGGAGGAAAATCGAAGGCACATGGTTAATACACACGAATCTGGGGTTGCCATTGGGTAATTGTTACGGGGAGAAAATCAGCATGAGGGTTGTTCTCGGGTTGATGGTACAGCAAAATATGTTGTAACCATTCTTCGTCATCACGATCCAAATAATCCGTACGGAAATGTGCTCCTCGACTTTCTTTCCGAATGCGTGCACCCTCAATGATCGTTTCAGCACAATCTAACATAAAGCTTAATTCGAGAACCGCCATAATACTGGTGTTGAAGACCTGACCTTTGTCTTGAACGGTAATAGCAGGCCATCGGGCTTTCAACTCTTGGATCCGTTGACGCGCGGTTTCTAGCCCATCATGTTCTCGAAACACGGACACATAGCGATTCATGGTCCTCCCCATTTCCAGGCGAAGCGCGGCGGCACGTTCCCCCTGGCCGCCACGAGCAAGCAAGCTCCTCACCAGGTCTTGGTCAGTCTCCATGAGATGTTCAGAAATGGCAGGCGGAGGAATTGCGCGGGCATATTCAGCAGCGCAGTGTCCAGCACGTCGCCCAAAGACGATGGTGTCTAAGAGTGAATTGGCCCCAAGCCGATTGCCGCCATGAAGACTCACGCAGGCTGTTTCTCCGGCTGCGAAGAGTCCCGGGAGCCCTTTCCATTGTTGATGGATATCCCAGCACCGCCCTTCCGTATCCGTTTTAATGCCACCCATTTGATAATGCATGCCGGGACGAATCGGCAACGGATCTACAGCGAGATCGATGTTGGCGAACGTTTTAGCTTCTGCGTAAATTTGTCCTAAACGGTCTTGAAGCATCGATCGTCCTAAATGGCGGCAATCCAGGAATACGCAGCCGTTCATGCCTCGACCTTCATTAATTTCAATCTGTTCGGCCCGTGAGACCACATCGCGAGAGGCCAGTTCCAGCATGGTTGGCGCATAGTGCTTCATGAAACGGTCACCATCTTTATTGAGGAGATAGGCTCCTTCTCCTCTGGCCGCTTCCGTGATGAGTAACCCTTTTCCTTTCAGCGTCGTGGGATGGTACTGCACCATTTCCATGTCCATGAGAGGTGCGCCAGCGCGATACGCCAGAGCCATGCCATCACCCGTGCAAATCAAGGCATTGGTACTGGGTTCGTACACCCGGCCCAATCCGCCGGAAGCCATGATGACCGTTTTGGCACGGAAAAGCGAAAAATCCCCCGTGCGGATTTCAAAGGCTACCAGACCGGCGCAATGGCCCTTTTCGTCCTTGACTAACGAGGTCACAAACCATTCCTCGTAGACGGGAACTTTGGCCTGCATGAGTTGTTCATACAGGACATGCAACATGGCTTGTCCCGTGAAGTCGGACACAAAAAATGTCCGAGCTTTTTTTTGACCACCAAAGCGGCGCGTGCCTAAGCGGCCTTCTTCATTCCGATTGAAAATGACGCCCATATGTTCCAAGGTAATGATGTCCTGCCCGGCTTCTTGGGCCAGAACTTCTACGGCATCCTGATCGCCCAGATAATCACTGCCTTTGACCGTTTCAAAGGCATGGTCTTCCCATGCATCGCCTCGGTCGGTCAGTGCGGCATTGATGCCTCCTTGTGCGGCGTTTGAATGACTGCGAACGGGATGGACTTTGGTCAGAATGGCAACGGAGGCCCCGTGCTGATGGGCGGAAAGTGCGGCACGCATGCCAGCCAGACCGGCCCCAACTACCAGCACATCATAAAAAGGAGGAGATGTCATAACGTAAGGGGTAAAAGCAAGGAAAATGAATAAATCCGACTCATATCGTGACGTCTTCCACCCCTTACGCCTTACGCCTCACCCCTTACTTCAGTTCTCTTTTCGACCGGTTGATAAGGGCGGTGGTGTGGGCCTTCATATATTTGGTCTGGGCGAAAGAGATGATTTTCTTGGTATTGTTCAAAACAATGGGCAACCCATCCTGCGACTCGGGCCAAGGCAAAAATAGGTGTAAAAAGATCGGTCTCAATTCCCAACTGATGGTAGATGATTCCTGAGTAAAAATCTACGTTAGGCCGAATGCCTTTTGATCCCACTTGCGCTTCCATGTGGTCTTCAAGTGCCCTGGCCAAGGTAAAGAGAGATTGGCGGCCAGCTTCGGCATCTAATTGTTGGGCAAACGTTTGCATGACGATGGCACGAGGATCTTTCACTTTATAGATTCGGTGGCCGAATCCCATGATTTTTTCCTTTTTCGATAACTTGTCATTGACATAGTGAGGAATGCGATCCACTGAGTGGATCGCCTCCAGCATATGTATTACGGCTTCATTGGCGCCACCATGAAGTGGTCCTTTCAAGGTCCCGATGGCTGAAGAGATTACGGTGTAAGGATCGGCCAAGGTTGATGCCGTCACCATTCCACTAAATGTGGAAGCGTTCATCGTATGTTCGGCATGTAAGATCAAACAGATGTCGAATATCTTTGCCAGAGCCGGATCTGGAACCTTTTCCGTTAACATGTAAAGGAAATTTTCGGCATAGGACAAGTCATCCCGAGGTTGGATGCACTCATCGCCACGTCGTAGTCGCGCGAATGCGGCAACGATGGTTGGAAGTTTCGCGATCAATCGGACTGCGGTCAGATACCGAGTGGTTTCTTCCTGTACATCGTGAACAGGATAAAACATTCCCAGGGCGGCTACCGCTGCTTGCAGCGCGTCCATGGGGTGCCCCTGTTCTGGGAGTGATTTCAAGAGATCAATGATGCGATATTTGATTCGACGGTGCAGGCAAGTCTCTTTCGTAAACTGCTCCAATTCAAGTGTAGTGGGAAGTTTATTAAAAAGGAGAAGAAACGCAGTTTCAAGAAAGGAGCTATGTTCGGCCAAGTCTTCAATACGTATCCCGCGATATTCTAAAATTCCCTCTCCCCCATCGACAAAGCTGATGGAGGATTTTGCTGCAGGAATTCCCGCTAAACCTGGGAAGAAGTCACGCATTTTTCCTGTCTCCTTGGTTCATGTGGTTGCTACCGTCTTTTTATCATTATAGCTCCGTCGCTACCTGCCTCCCAATAATCAATAGACTCATTTTTTGTTGGGGTTAGGCATGTCTCCGGTCGACCTGTTACCTATGTCCATTGTCGAAACACAGGGAGAGGGTTGGGGTGAGGGTGAAGGGCGGATTTGATAGTTACACCACTGTAGTACTGGAATTTCTGCTTATCTTCATTTTCCGGTCTCTGAACTATTCTACCTACAGCGATTGATTGCAGATTGTAGGTCTGTCCCTGCATGTGGATGAGCCCCTCCAATCGGGTAAAGAGGCAAGAAAGTTTCCCAAACCATTGGATTTATATTGGATTTTGACGGAGGTGGCTAAAGGGAACGGCCCTTGCATTTCTTTAATGTTTAATAATCATAGAGGGGCAGATAGTGAGTCTTTATACGTATCAAATGCAGAGGAGGTAGACGATGAAACAGTTCAGCTATCTTTGTGCATGGGTATTAATCTTAGGTTGCCAGGGCGTGACGCCAAGTATTGCTGGGGAACCCCATTCGGGTAGTACTCTTCTTTTGAGTCAAAAGGGGATTCAAGCGCAATCTCCACAATCGGAAGGGGTGGGGCCCACGCGATTTCGAAACGTCGAGGGGACGCTCAAAGAAATTCAAGGCAATGTCTATATCATAGAAGGTGGAACCTCTCAACAACCCATTCGAGTAGAGGTAGGGCGGGATACCGCATTTCCGAATGGCGAAAAGGAGCCGGGGCAGTTGCTTCATGCCTTAATTTCCACGAGTGATGGGCATGCGTTGATAATTCGTTAATCGTTCAGCAGAGAAGAGAAAAATACAGTAAAGCAAGAATGCGGGAGGGTCGGGCATTTCAGGGCGTTCACTTTGTCACTTGGGGGAGATACAGTGGGAATCCTGAAGTGTTCGGACCTCCGCTATTTATCGAATGTACCACCTGTTGGAGACACGACCAATGATACGATGTGAAACCTGTTCTCATGAATGTAGCATGGTTGATTTTGTGCATCTCCGCAACGTGTGTGAACATTTGTATTTAGACTCACTAGCTAAAAGCCGCCCTTCTTTTGTCACTTTTGCTTCCAATTCTTTATTGAGCAAGCGAGCCGCACAAGATCTTTTAGCACCAGTGAAATAATTTCTTGGCGCCTGAAGTACCGCCGTAGCCTCTCCAAAAATACCTAAAGGGTTTAGGGAACATTTGCTTCGAAGGCCTGTTGTTCTGCATGGTATGAACTCCGGACCAAAGGACCGGATTCAACATGGTGAAACCCCAGGGTTAAAGCTTCCAGTTTCAATTCTTCAAATTCTTCAGGGGTGTAAAAGCGTGATACCGGTATATGTTCCAGGGTTGGGCGAAGATATTGTCCGAGAGTGAGCATCTCACAACCTACCGTTCGAAGATCGTACATCACGTTTCGAATTTCTTCCTCTGTTTCTCCTAATCCGGCCATAAGTCCTGATTTTGTTCGAGCACCCATTTCTTGAGCCCATTGAAGGATCTTGAGGGAGCGAGAGTATTTCCCCTGGGGGCGGATAGAAGGGAAAAGGCGTGGGACGGTCTCTATGTTATGGTTGAGAATATCAGGATGTTCATTGATAACCGTGGCTAAATCTTCTTGATGACCTTGGAAATCGGGAATGAGGACCTCAATCGTGCAGGTAGGATGCACGGTGCGAATGTGTGCAATGGTTTCCGCAAAGACCGCTGCTCCTCCATCAGGGACATCATCACGATTGACTGATGTAATCACCGCATGCCGAAGGTTGAGAGTCCTGACAGCGTCGGCAACACGGTGAGGCTCTTCCCTATCAAGCTCTAACGGGCGGGCGGTCCTTACGGAGCAATAATGACAACGTCGGGTGCAAATATCTCCAAGAATCAGGAACGTAGCTGTTCGATTATTCCAACATTCCCAGAGGTTTGGACAACGAGCTTCTTCGCAGATGGTATGGAGCTGGTGAGATTGGGTCAGTTGTCGGAGTTCTTTGTAATGAGGCCCTGGTTGCAGTTGAACTTTAAACCAAGGGGGAAGTGATTGGCGTTTGCGGTGTCGTCCTTTAGATGTGTCAGGAGAACCAATGTCCGAAGCAGGAATAAAAGTCATTGCTACCCAAGATCTCGCATTAATTTAGGATAGAAAGAATTGTTTAGGGGACTCTCAGATGAATGTCAGAACAACGCTCCTATCATATCATCTGTTAGTGAGCGTGCCTACTATAGGGTATTTCTTCTCAGGATTCGGTTTCCCGGAGGCCCCGCCTTAATGATAGGAAGGTTTTGAAGATAGATGGCGGGGTAACAATTAAGAAGAAAAGACTCAAGCCAGGGCGCGCTATGAAATCATGGGAGAGAAGTGGTTGGCCCAATCGATGGCCTCCAGGTAACAATCCTGAATGACCGATGGCTCCAATTGCAATGACTTGAGCTTTAACCATTCACCTTCTTCGTAGGCTTTGACGCTTGAGAGCACCATTCCCATTTCTCCGGTTCCCTCCACCAGGGCCTTAACGATATCTTCAGGCAATGGGAGTTGATCGACAATGTCTTTCATGGGCGATTCATACAAGGCTTCTAAGACGGATAACAGGCCCATGGTGAAATATTTTTCCGGAGCATGGGCACCAAGCTGTTGCCCGAGTCGTTCGCACATTTTTGCCCGGACTAAGGCAATGACCAGAATTTCCGTCGCTTGAGTTTGTCCACTGGCCATAATAATGAGCGTGGCCCAAGTTCGAATGCGGTCAATCCCAACCATGCATGCGGCATGATCGATCGAGTCAACTCGTTTCGGGAGACCGACATAGGCCGAATTGACATAGCGCAATACCTTATAACTCAAAGAAAGATCATTGCGAATATGTTCCACTAATCCTTTAAAAGGAATAAGAGGATCCTGAATTTTTCCCATCAATTCCAAAAGGGCGATGCGATTCGCAGGAATTTGCCGTCCCCGAATGATATCCGGTCGAAAAAAGAAATACCCTTGAAAGTAATAAAACCCCAGATTCTTGCATAGGTCATACATCTGCCGCGATTCGACTTTTTCGGCCAGGAGCCGTACGCGAGAATCTCGAAGCTGTGACACTTCCCAATGTAGTTGTTCTTCATCTTTTCCTAAGACATCAATTTTAACGATATCCGCGATTTCCAGGAAGGGCTTGAAGTGTTCTCCATACACAAAGTCATCCAGGGCGATGGTATAGCCTTGATGTGAGAGCGAAGTAAGGGCGTCAATCACTTCAGGTGTCGGTTCCACATTTTCGAGAATTTCCAGGACGACGCGATTTTTAGGAAGGGCTTCACAATACCGTTCTAAGAGAAATTGCTTGGGAATATTGAGAAATGCCAAATGCGAACCCACCACATGTTCCAGGCCAATATCTAAATACGTATTGAGAAGCACCGTGGCCGTTGCCACAGCCTCGTCACTAAAGATGGCTTGCCCAACTTCGCAATTCCGATACAACACCTCATAACCGATCGTTTTCATATTAGGGCTGAGAATAGGTTGCCTGCCGACAAACACATCTCCATATTGTGCAATGGCAGGATTCATCTTATGGCTCTCGGCTGGTAAGTTCATGTCTTGATGTTGCGGAATGTTGTGACTCCCTAATCGATCCTGGCGATAAAGGGGACTTCGGGCATAAAATAATTAATGTGTGCGAGAAATACTGCCTATATTTTCGGCAGAATGCATGTAACAGTTAAGAATCCTAGAAATTGAAGGATAAGAAGTCCAAAAAGAGGGTAACGTTCCGTCCTGCGATCCGCTCCTTATTGGGTCATGATGGACTAAAGCGAAGATGGTTGTTTTGCTCAATTTCTTTAGTTTGTGAAGGAATCTTTGAATTTATGGAAGTTATGCTGGACGGGAGCGACTGGATAAAGGGCCTTAGGAGGACTAGACAGACTAAAGGTGGTTTGGGAGGGTGAGCTCGGAGTCTACAATGGCATGGCCAGGGTGGTATGGACTGATGCAAGTTAAACGGAAATCAGAAAGTCTTTCCTGATAAACCCTTGTGCTTTAATTTTTCACGCCAATGCCGTTTTCAGAAAGCATTGGAGCGAGGTCAAGGGCACTGATAGGTCGACTAAAGTAATACCCCTGATACTCCTCGCAACCCAAATGAAGGAGCAGTTCCAGTTGTTCTTGTGTTTCTACACCTTCGGCCACCACCTTAAGGTCAAACTCATGTGCCAGAAAAATCATGGCGGCCACTAAGGCCTTGTCTTCTGGATTTTCCGTAATGCCCATTAAAAATGAACGGTCGATTTTCAACTCGTGAAGGGGAAATTGTTTGAGATAGCTTAATGACGAATACCCTGTCCCAAAGTCATCTATAGAAATTTTCACCCCAAGTGTCATGAGTTGTTTCAGCGTTTTCACGGTTTGTTCAGCGTTGTCCATGAGAAGGGTTTCGGTCATTTCAATCGTTAGAAATTGCTCATCCAGCCGGTGACTCTTAATGGCGTGACTTACGAGGTCCAGAAGGCGTTCGTCATGGAATTGTCTGGCCGAAAGATTCACAGCCATTTGAATCCAGATCCCTTGACTTTGCCAGCGAGCCAATTGAGCACAGGCTTCGTTGAGGACCCAATCACCGATAGGTTTGATCAGCCCCGTCTCTTCAGCCAATGGAATGAATTCATCGGGAAATTTGAGCTGTCCGTCTGGTTGCTGCCATCGAAGCAGGGCTTCGACACCGGTGATGGTTCCATTTTGGACATTGAGCTTCGGTTGATAATGCAAGACCAGTTGGTCGACCTCTGTGAGGGCATATCGCAACTGAGCTTCTAGTTTCAGTCGCTCATAGCTCCGGGCATTCAGGGCATGTGAATAGAACTCGAATCCTCCCTTCTCCGCATCCTTGACTTGGGCACTTGCTCCAATAGCGCACTGGACCAACGCCGCCACATCCTGGGCGTCGTTTGGATAGGTGGCAATTCCAATATTTGGTGAGATGTTGACCATGGTACTCTCTGCATCGAAAGGGTGTTCCATGATTTCGATAATGCGGGAGGCAATCTTTATGGCATTCTCCGGAGCGGTCATACGGGGGCAGACAATCGTAAATTCATCACCACTGACACGAAATAAACATGTCATGTCATGATCATCGACGATAACCTGACCTATCAAATCAGTCCCTCGAATGGAAGATTGAATTCGTTCGGCAATTTGCTTAATGATCTGATCTCCGACTTGAGGTCCCAAAACGGTATACGCTCGCTTAAACTGCTGAAGCGTGATGTGCAAGATGACAAGGTGTTGTTCGTGCCGTTCGGCCTGTTGAAGAAACCAGCTTAAACGATCAAGAAACAAACTTCGGTTGGGCAATTCCGTCAAGGCATCATAGTAGGCCAATTGATTTTGGTAGGCTTTTGCGGCAAGGGTATTGCGGACTCGTAACGTCAATTCACTGGGATCAACAGGCTTGGCCAGAAAATCAGTGGCACCGTAATCCAGAGCCTGCAATTTAGTCGGTGCATCGGAGGACGAGGTCAGGATAATGACAGGAAGGTGTGATAGCTGAGAATGCGCTCTTATTTGTTGAAGGATGTCAAATCCATCTATTTCGGGCATCATCAAATCAAGCAACAGAATGTCAGGTTGAAATTCCTCGATACGGGCCATAGCCAATGAGGAATGCTCCACGAGAACAAAGCGCTGATACCCGGCTTCTTCTAGAAAAGCCTGCATCACGTCCAGGGTGGTTCCCTCATCATCCACCATCATGATGGTCGCTTGGCTCAATGAAGATGAATCATCTCTCAGATCATTGGGCAAATAATTCCCGGTAATGAGGCTCTCTGATTTCATCCGGTTCTTACTCATCAGACATACAGATAGAAAGCAATGCAGATTTCTATGGCAAAGTTGTCGATCAATTTATTTTCTGGCATGTTTAGGATTTCGGTTCAAGGTTCAGTTGAATAGAAAACAGGAACTCATGGAAATTCCTCTCCCTTTCTGTCGGTCATGCGCAGTTAAATCCTAAGCGACTATCGCAATTTTGCGGGCATTTGTCTGGATACCCGGCATAGGACTCTCTTCTCAAGCTACCGATTATGGCCTGCGGTGCTAAATTGATTGGGATGATATATCCGTGCCGCAAGGCCATGGATTTTTCCAAGTTGGTGCTCTAGTGCAGGGAAATCTCCTGACTTCGCGGCCAATTCCAGTTCACTGGCTGGTTCGACAAACACATCAAATCCCACCGTTCCCCCAGCCCCCTTGAGCCAATGGGCCAGTTTGGCTAATTCCTCGCAATCGTGGTCGGACATGGCAAGGTCCATGGCATCCAGTTGTTTTTCTAGACGACTCACAAAGCGAGCAATCGCCTTGGCAAATTTGGGATTGTCATGACCAAGCCTGGAGATAATGGGCTCCTGATCCGCAGGCGTGGGAGGTTTGGGTTGGGAGAATTTTGGCTTTTGAAGATTGAGGGAGGATTCATCCGATTGGGTTCCATGAAGAAGCAAGGCTAATTTTGAAATGAAGTGATCGAGGTCAATTGGCTTGGCAATATGGTCGGTGTATCCGGCGGTGGAGAGTTCTTGCCCGAACCCTTTCATTGCGTTTGCCGTTAAGGCAATGATGGGCGCATCCACACCACGACGGCGTAGTTCGTGGGTGGCGGTAAGACCATCCATCTTGGGCATCTGCACATCCATGAGAATCAGGTCGTATGGAGTAGCAGTGCTCATTTCAATAGCCATAAGCCCGTTGTCTGCTTCATCAATAGTGAGCCCGTACCCTTCCAAGACCGTTCTTACGAATTCACGATTTTCCGATCCGTCATCAACCACCAGGATGTGTGCACTGGGAAAGGTCCAGTTGGTAGATTCTGGTACCAACGGCTCCTCCATGCTTGTCATCGCAACCTCAGGAGTGATCCAGGCTACCCCTTCTGTGTTGCCACCATCGAGTGTCACCATGAACCGACTGCCTTTGTCGGGTTGACTTTCCACGGTTATGTCGCCACCCATGGCGCGAGCAAACTTGCGACTGATGGATAAGCCCAGGCCGGTCCCTCCAAATTTTCTGGTCGTGGAGGCATCAGCTTGCACAAAATCTTGAAAAATGCGGCCCAAGGCTTCCTCATTCATCCCAATTCCGGTGTCAGCAATATCAATATGAAATTCAATGTCGTTTTGATGGATCCGTTTAGCATAGGCCCTCACAGTGACACTTCCCTGATCAGTAAATTTAACGGCGTTCCCTACAAGGTTGGTGACGATCTGACGCATTTTGGCTGGGTCGCTGTTGATCGTTTCAGGGACGGTGTCTTGTATCTGAAGGTCAAGGCTAATGCCCTTCTCCCCAGCCTGGAATCCAAGGGATTGCACGACTTCGTGGATTACGGAGTAAGGATTGAACGGGATCCGCTCGATGTCGAGCCGGCCGGATTCCACTTTAGATAGGTCCAGGATATCGTTAATGAGTTCCAAGAGATGCGTGCCACTCGAGTGGATAATTTCTAAGTGATTGCGGGTTTCTTGTGGATCGCGTCCAAAATCCCGCTTCAACAATTCGGTGAAACCTAAGATGGCGTTCATTGGGGTGCGGATTTCATGGCTCATATTGGCCAAAAAAACACTCTTGGCTTGATTGGCCGCTTCGGCGGCTTCTTTTGCGCTCAACAATTCGATTTCGGCTTCTTCTAATTGCGTGATGTCATCAAAACTGACCAAGATGCCGACATGTTTGGCCCCACTCCCGAGAATAGGGGAGCAGTTGATCATGAAGGTCAGGCGAATGTTCTCGGAAATATGTAGGCGGATACGTTGGTTTTTTTGGGCTTCTCCTGATATGAGGGCCACATGCCAGGGTTCGTGGCCTGACTCGACCGATTCTCCTCCAAGACCAGACCATCGAAAATCGTTGACTCGTCGACCCAATAGCGCCTCTGGAGTCGTTGACAACACGGTAGAAAACGCCTGATTAGCCAGCAGGATTTGCTCTTTATTGTCCAATACCAACAGACCTTCTGCCATAGTATCCAAGGCTGATCGCACTCGTTCAGGAACGGCCTGTGAGGGGTCGAGCTGTTTCAACATTTTTCCCAAATAGAGATAAAAGCCCAAGAAACTCAGAAGAGCGACGAACAGGAGTAATTGCGTATGTTGGCCGGTGACCATGGCCAGCCAGCCCTCGTCAACCAACGGGGTAAATCGCAATTCGACTCGGCCCCAGTTGGTGTCTCCCTCCCAGATTGGGACCGTTAACTGGCTATTGGTGGACGCATCAGAATCCTCGTCCTGCCAATGGTTTGCATGGTCACCGATGGTGACAAGCCGTTGGCCGGATTCAGTTCGTATGGCCGCAGAGAGAAGGTCCTCGTTCCGGCTCACAACCAACCCCAGGACCCCTTCCAATCGTTCAATATCTTTTTGCGTGATAAAAATCGAACTATTGGCTGCGATGGATTCGGCCAATGCCACACGACCCTCTCGTGCAGGGGTGATGCGATCCGGCATTAAGTCCAACAGACCGGCTGTCAGGAGGATGCTGATCAGCAAGCTTACTTGACCAATGGCTAGGCGGGATTTGGTTGAAAGGATGGACATGGTTAGAATCGTCGAAACCAGGAAGACTGACGAGTCTTCGGTGTGACTTGTGCCGGTTCTTCTAAAGTTTCCGTATCATGTGAATCATTATCAAACATGGATTCGAGGGAATCATCTTCCAAATCTTCTTGCCCCTTTTTGCGTTTCTTTTTCGCAGGGGAACCTAACACGAGAAGAGGATTCACAAACTGCCAAGCCGGAACAGAAGATAAGAGAGCCGTCAAGAGTACCCCACTTCGCAGAAGCCAGATCACATAGCCGATGGAGAGCCCCGTGGTGGCGGCTATGCTGGAGGCGACATAGGTTTTTTCAGCGGCACTGACGTTATTGAGTTCGTCTCGCACATCATCGAGGCCTTTCAGAAATTTCGACGAGCTCCCCAGTAACGACTGAATCTCACTTTTAAACGTCGAGATACCCAAAGGCTTCCCTAAAAAATCCAAGAGTTCGCTCATGGAACTGCCAAGGCCCTTGTTGCCTTTCTGCAATTGGATCATGGCCAAATCCTGTTCACCGGGTTTCTTGTTGGAATCGACATTTTTGGCATTATCGAGTATTGGGCCCTGACTCGCCCCAAACGAAAACCCATTTGATTGAGAAATAATATTTACCCCTATTGGGGATAGATCTTCATCGGGGTCCCCTTCGTCGGGCGGAGGCGGAGGTTCAGGAGAGGGCTCGGGCGGAGGCGGAAGAACGACAACCGGCGTATTGGTGACAGTGACGGCGATCGCCTGAGAGTCAACAGCGGTGCCATCCGAGGTTTGCACAAGCACGTTATAGACATTGTCGCCACCCACATCGCTTGGTGCAGTGAGGTCAGGGGCTGTGATGAAGGTCAAAACTCCGGTAGTGGGGTCGATGCTAAATAAGGCGGCATCGGCCCCGCCGATAATACTGTAGGTGAGGGGGGTGCTCTCGGCATCGGTAGCATTCACATCAGTTACCGCCGTGTTCCCGGTGATGACGGAAACAGTAGCAGTGGCGCCACCGCCATTCGAAATGATGATGGGGGCATCGTTTTGGGGGGTGACGGTCAAGCTCACCGTCACGGTATTCGAGATGGCGCCCGCCAAATCACGGATTGTGTAGGTAAAACTGTCGGCCACCGTTTCTGAGCCATTGTGGGTATAGTCTACAGTCCCATCGGTATTGATGCTGTCGATGCTACCGTTGGTGGGTCCCGAGACAATGGTGATACTGGTTAGATCCAATCCATCATCGGAATCACTATCGTTCCCGGCCAAATTCAACGTATTGGTTGAACCCTCGTTAACGGTAAAGCCATCCGCCACGGCTACCGGAGGATTATTGGCCGGAGCAATAGTGACGGTGATGGACCCCGTCCCGTTGAGTGCGCCGCCGCTACCTTGGCTGCCTGTGTTGCCGTCGTCAATGGTAAAGTCGATCTGTACGCTGGCCGGTGGCATGCTACTGCCGTTGGCATAGGTGATCTGTTGCAGTGCACTGGTGACGAGGGCCGTCGTGGCGTTGCTGTTGAAGGTCAAAAACAGCGTGCCGCCACTGTTGGTGGTCACGGTGCCAATGGTGGTTCCGCTCACCACCAAGCTGCCGCTTTCGAGCAGCGGATTGAGTGTGCCGCTGCCATCGAACAAGTCGTCGGCATTGGCGCCGCCGTTACGGACCAGCGTGAGTGTAGCCCCGTTATAGTTGTTGGCCGCATCCAGTTCGGGATCGGCAATCGTGGCGTTGTTATCCAGCACCACCGGTGCGCCACCTTCGATGAAGGTGGGGGTGTTGTCCAACCCGGTAAATGTGGGTGGGTCGTTGACCGCTGTGAGGTCGATTTGCACAGTGTCAACGTCTTGCTGGGCACCGCCCGTGCCGGTGTTGCCGCCATCGTTGGTGGTCACGGTGAGCGTATCGGCGGCCACGCCGGTGACATCAGTGTTGCCGGTATAGAGCAGGCTCGCCAGCGTGGCATTCACATCGGCCACGGTCCCTTGAATCGTCAGGTCGTTGGTGCCGTTGGCGCCGGCACTGATCGTTGCCACCCCTGAAAGGGTGACATCCAGCACCCCGTTGCTCACTTGCAGGCGCGTGGAGATCGTGCCCGCGGCCGCATCGACGTCGGCCACACTAATCCCGGCAATGGCCGTCTGGGTTTCTTCGGGTATCGTCTGCGTGCCGGGGACCGTGTTGACCGGGGCATCGTTGACGGGATTGACATTGATGGTGGTGCGGGCGGCGACACTATCGGTGGTACCATCGTTGACCGTGACGTCAATGAGGCGGTTGCCGCCGGTAGGAGCGCTGCCATCCATATGTTGGTATTGGATGGCTGTGATTAAGGTTTCTGTTTCGATTTCGGAGAAGGAGCCCCCGCCCTGTTTGGTGATGGTGACGGTGGCGGTGCCGGCACCGGTCGTGATGGCCACGTGGTAGTTGCCGCCCGTGGTGTCCTGCCCCGCGACCGCAGTAGCCAAGGCAAAGGTATTCCCATCGAGGATCAAAACTTCGGCATTGCCGTCTAACAGGCCGCTGATGGCCAGCGCGACAGATGGGAAGGTTACGCTGTCCGGGTCGGACAGATCAGTATCGCTATCGGCGATGGCCGTGGGGCCGTCGCCCTCCGTAAACGTGAACTGATAATCAATGCCCGTGGCCCCGGAACTGTTATCGGCATCCAGGTCCAGAGTGGGGGGAACGGTGCCCCCAAATTGACGGGCGAACACATCCGTTTGCGTGCCGTCGCTCCCGGTCCACACCACCACAAAATCATCCCGGTCCAACATGGCCACCGACGCGCGGTTCTGGACGTTGGTCGTGGTTTGATTAATACGGAATTCCGTGCCGATTTTGCTGCCATGGGAGGCGAACTTCTGACCAAAAATCCCGTCCGCATCGACATGACCTACCTGATCACCAACCCCTTCCCACACCACGATAAAGTCGCCCGTATCATCCATACTGATGGAGGGATTGGTTTGATCTCCTGCGATCGAGGTGTTGACCAGAATCGGAAACCAGAGCGGAGTGCCGGCTGCGTCATATTGCCTGGCCCAAATGCCGAGCCCTGTGCCAGTGGCATGGTAGGCCACCGTGAACCGTCCGTCTCCCGCCATCTCAACGGCTGCTCCTGCGGCATTGGCTTGGAACAAGTCCACTTGTCCGCTCGTGAGAGGAGTTGCGGCACTGTTATACAATTGAAAGAACACATCGCCCAGGCCGTTATTCCACACCACGACGAAATTGCCGTTGTCGGCAATCCCGAGTGAGGGATCCTGGGCGGTGGCGGTAGTATCGACAGTAATATCACTCCCGGTGAGTCCTCCACCAAAGCTGCCCTGTCGCACGAAGATCCCCTCGACCCCGCTCCCGTCACCTTCCCAGGCAATCACGAAGTCACCGGCTCCATTCATGTTGATAGAGGCATTTTGCTGAACATTGGAACTGGTGGTGTTGACCCGGACATCGCCGGCGTCAATGGCAGTGCCATCTGCCAGGAACCGTCGCATGTATATGTCATCGCCCTGGTTCCAGACCACCACAAAATTCCCGCCATCATCGACGGCCACATCCGTCCATTGGTTGGTGCCGCCGCTCATGTTGACTTGAAACTGCGCGACCGTTTCATTGCCGTTCGCGTCAAACACTTTCGCAAAGACCTTGTTGTTCAAGGTTTCATCGGTCCACACCACCACATAATCGCCGTTAGGGGCGATATCGACTGCCCGCTCGGTGCCCCGCACCGGTCCGCTGGTTTCTTCGTTGTCTCCCGAAGGATTGTTGACGACAAATTCATTGGTTGAAACCAGGGGGGTTGATTCATATTCGAACGCTCCGATGTCAGGAGTGGCGTCACGGCCGATCCCGCGTTGATCGGTCGTAGGGGCGCCACTTGCCGTGCCGGCGTTGATGGCGGGACTGCCCAACAGCAGGGCGTGTGTCTGGGTCGGTCCGCCGTTGTCGGCCAAGGCTCCCAGCATTGGGTCGACGCCGTCTAGCGGATCTCCTAACCCGGCTGTTCCGTCGCTGTCGATATTATTGCCTAAGGAGGTGAGGGTTCTGTTGGCGTTGTTGCCGGTGTTGTTGGCGAGAATGGTATTCTTAAGAACGGCATCTCCCTGTCCGCCAAACGTGAAGATCCCACCGCCCACTGTGGCGGAGTTGGCTGCGACGGTCACGTTCGTCAAATCCACGGACTTCTCTGAGTAAAGCCCACCCCCGTTGGAAGTTGCCGTGTTGCCGCTGATCGTGACATTTGTCAACGAGAGTGAATTGCTTGTGGTGTCGTTCCAAATACCTCCGCCTTCGTCAGCACTGTTTCCGCTGATTGTGACACCCATCAGCGTTGCATCCTGTGCATTATTTAATCCACCGCCGTCCCCACCGGCACTCGTATTGCCTGAGATTGTGACGTCGGTTAGCGTGAGAACGCCATCGTTGTATATCCCTCCACCGAAGTTGGATGCTGAGTTGTTTTGTAAAACAACATTAGTCAGCGTCAGTTGGGCACCGCCGCCGCCGCCGGTCGCTTGGATTCCACCCCCCTGTGTAACGTTGCCGCCGTTCTGAATCGTCAGGTCACTTATCGTGGCGGTAGCTCCGGGAAAAATATCAAATACGCGATCAAGGCCACCACCGTCGATGATGGTGTTCCCTGTGCCGTTCCCGATAATGATGAGGTCATCGGTGATATCCAGATCCCCCGTGGCTGCAGCATTTTCGCCCGTCCCGGCAATCGTGAGCATATAGGTACCACTTCCCACAAAGGTGATGGTATCGGTGCCACTATTCGCATTGGCATCGATGATGGCTTGGCGCAGGGACCCGGCGCCTCCATCAGTGGTCGTGGTCACGGTGTAGGTTGCAAAGACCCCTTCCCAGGCTTCTTGGGTGGTTTCGCCAATCACAATAGACGTTTCAATCGTGCCGGTGGACACTTCAAGATCCCAGTCAGCATATTCGGTGCTATGGCCTGTTCGATCTGTACTGGCTGCGATATCCGCCCCGGTCAGTTTGGCAAGGGTGTTCATGGCGTCTTGACCGGCTTGTCCCTGCCCAAAGTTACAGCCGTAGATCAGCAGATCGGCCTCGGCCGAGAGGCTTTGTCCTAATTGTGTGAAGAGATCGGCGTATTCCCCGCCGATGGCCTCTTGTGTGAGGAAGCTTGTGCCCAGATGCAACTCAGCGGTATTCCCTTCGGCGATCAAATGAATGGCATCGATGTTGGAACGATCCCGAAGAATTTCTGCCATCTGTTCGATGCCGTCGCGTGTAGGATCCAGTAACACCGCTTCTGCACTTGGATCAATTCCAAGTAGCAAGGTTTGATAGTCTTCGACGCGGGTATCGATGAAAACAATTTCTTGGCGATCGGTAGGAGCGGTCACGGTCGACAATGCGGAGTAGAGGTCAATGCTGTCTGTTAAAGGGTCTGAAAATGTCTCGGCCTCCGCTTCGATTCCTTGGAGATCTTGATCTTGGATAGCCTGATCTTGCGTGCTCTGATCTTGGACTACCTCAGCCCCTGTGAGAAGGGCGGCTCCGTCAAACATGATGCGGGGTTCAAGGGCGAGAAGTGCTCCGAGGTCATTGGGCTGTTGAACCTTATTGGATCGCCCGCGTGGGTTGGTTTTAGTTGAACCTGCCTTTTTGGCAGGTCTTCTTCTTTTTCTGTTTTTTGGAAATTGGGCTGTTGGCTGATGAGATGTTGTGATAGGTGATGTACCGGTTGGCCACGTCAGACACAGCCCTATGAGGGAAGTTTTGATCATATCGCTTCCTATATAAACATACTCCCAGAGCATAAAGTTCTCCACTTTCCTTTTCGGGCATTTGAAGCACAATCTGGAAATATTTTAAAAAAAAGAATAGTCCATTTTATTCATTGGTGGTGATTGATGTGGATTAAGGAAAGTTGTGATACACAGGGTCAGGAATTACCCAAAAAAAAGGGGAATTACTCAATGTGATGACTAGAAAAACCGAAAGAAAACATTGGAGTGCTGCCAATAAGCATCAAGGGGAGCAATTTAGGAACAGAGAACGAATGTCTCTAAGAAAACCACGCAATGTGCGTATCGCCCTTCCCTTTCTGGCTGCTTATACAGGGGACGATGAGTTGAGGACGCGATGGTCTCGTCAATGAGTGAGGTTCAGAGTATGAGCAGGTCGCCAACTCCCATAGAGAGTCTTGCGCATGCCATCAAATGAATGTGGCTGAATTCAGGAATGTGGGATTTCTGCAAAACGAATGTGGCAGTCTGAAGTCATGACGTCCCAAAAAATATCTAATGTGCTGACGCGGGTCATGGCAATGGGGTTGGTTTGGGTAACCGCAGGCTGTGCGATCACTCCTGTCCCACTCACTCCGGAAGATCTTGAACAACGCGTCCAAGAAGATTTGACCAAACTCACGCAGTATCAGGAACCAGTCTCCCGCCCCATTACGTTGTATGAAGCCATGGCCCGTGCAGTACGGTTTAATCTTGAAGCGCGGGTGCAAGGGTTAAAGGAGATGGTCGCGCATCGCCAATTGGATCTGGCCCATTACGATCTCTTGCCAAAAGTGGTGGCCGATGCTGCCTATGCGGGGCGGAGTAATTATAGCGGGGCGAGTAGTCGTTCGTTAACGACAGGCAATGAATCCTTGGAATCCTCCACGTCAGCCGAAAAAAATATTTTCACCACCAATCTGACGTTGAGCTGGGATGTGCTGGATTTTGGCTTGTCCTATGTGCGAGCCCAACAGGCGTCCAATGATGTCCTCATTGCCGAAGAAGATAAGCGGCGAATTGCGAACCGGGTGATTCAAGAAGTGCGATCGGCCTTCTGGAAGGCCCTTGGCGCGGAACGTGTGTTAGGGCGCTTGTCGTTTCTGGATGATTGGGTCAGTCACGCGCTTGGCGAGGCCCAAATCATTCGCGCGCGAGCATTGGAGACGCCGCTCACCTCTCTGCAATATGAACGGGAGCTGTTGCAGGCTCAACAGGAAATTCAGCAACTTCATCAAGACCTTTCCGTGGCCAGAATTCAACTGGGCGAACTCATGAATTTAGAGCCGGGCGAACCCTATGAATTGGTGCAACCCAAACGAACACCACCGGTCACGAAAGTGAAAGAAAATCTTTACGAGTTGGAGCAAAAGGCTCTATTAAATCGTCCGGAACTTCGCACGGTTGATTACCAAAAACGCATCAATGCCAAAGAAACCAAGGTAGCGCTCTTGGAATTGTTGCCGAGTTTAAACGTGTATCTTGGAGGAAATTACGACAGTAACAGTTTTCTGTTCCATAGCAATTGGCTGAGTTATGGGGCAAAAATTAGTTGGAATCTCATGAATGTGTTCAGGAATCCCGCTCGTTTACAAGTGATTGAAGCCCAAAAAGAAGTCCTGAACGCACAAAGTTTGGCCCTCACGATGACGATTATGACGCAAGTGCATGTGGCTGTGGCGCAATACGAGGCGGCCTTGGAAGATGTGAAATTGACTGAACGATATTTTGAGACGCAAATGAAAATTGCCGAACATGTTCAGCAATCTTGGTCTTTGAATCGGCTGAGCGAGCACATGGTTATACGAGAAAAGGTCCAAGGTTTGTTGGCCGAGCTGCGTTACGAGATGGCGCTGGCCAAATTGGAAATGGCTTATGCCAATCTTTTAGCGGCTATTGGCGAAGATCCTTTTCCTGTCAACCTCTCCAATGAGGAAGTTGATCATCTGGCGCAGGAAATCCAACAACGTTGGGAATGGTTAGGTCAGCATGCCACCGTTTCGAAATTGGCACCGAAATCAACAAATGGACAAAACCCTGAGCAGAAGCAGGAACAAGAAGGAGGAGTCGTACAGCCATGAGACATCGATATCGAGGGTCCTTTGGATTTCTGGTCATCAGTATGTTGTTGATGAGCGGAGAGATGAGTATTGCGAAAAGCAGCGGCATTCACTCCTCTGACTTAAATGCCGTTCGGGGAGTGGTGAAGCCTTCGGAAGAAGCGGTCATTTCCAGTGAATTGCAAGCCCGCGTAAAACGGATACCCTTTCGTGACGGGCAATGGTTTAAAAAGGGGAATCTTTTAGTTGAATTTGATTGTGGGAAATATTGGGCCGAATTAGCGGCGGCGAAAGCGGAGCTAGAGGCCCGAGAAAAAACCGCGAAAAATAATCAAGCGCTCGCCAAACTCAATGGCATTGGACAATTGGAAGTCGAGGTCTCCGAAGCCGAAGTGAAGCAAGCCAAGGCCGCGGTGAGAGGTGCCAATCTGGCGGTGAGACATTGCAAAATTATCGCCCCGTTTTCCGGGAGAGTGGTCAAGACACTCGTCAATCCGCATGAAAGCGTGAATCCGTACGACGAAGTCATGAGTGTCTTAAATGACAAGACATTTGAAATCGAATTAATTTTGCCTTCAACCTCCTTGCGGTGGGTGACCAAAAAAAGCATCTTCAAATTCTTTATTGATGAAACACAAGCACTCTATCTCGCGGAAGTCGTGGAAATCGGCGCTCGAGTGGATCCAGTCAGCCAGACCATCCGGGTGTTTGGACAATTCAAAGAACAACCCAAGGATGTGTTGGCGGGGATGAGTGGAAGTGCGAGATTTATGGACCGAAAGCTGGTGTCCGACAAGACAAAACCCGCCTTTAAACCAAGTACGACACCGATTCCTTCAACGGGCTCAACCCCGATACAGAGTTCGATGAAATAGGAAACATGGTGGGAAGCCATTGCTTCATGAAGGATGTTGCCTCAATAGCCGTATGAGTTCAGAAGTTCAACACGATCACCGGTCGTCGGGAGGAGCCCCAGTCATGGATCCTCCCACCAATGGGACAGCGACTGCGCCCCTTTCATCAACGGAACCCGAGAACCCGTCCAGAAGAATTACTGACATTGATCCTCATCTTCTTGTCACGTTGCTTCAATTAGAAAGCCAAGCGCGCGGCGCTCAAACAGTCAAAGAACTCTGTTTTCTCCTGGCCAATGAAACCCGACGTCTGGTCAGCTTTCGACAAGCCTGCGTGTTTTCGGTTGGGACGAATCTTCGGAACTCTTGCCAAGTGGAAGTGGTGTCGAGTGTGGCGGTGGTGGACCGCAAATCGCCCATGGTGCAATGGATTGAGGAAGTGGTCTCCAGCCTCTGGGAAAACCAAGCCCTGCAGGCACCGTGTCACTTGAATGTGGAGCAATGTCCTAAACACCTTCAAGCCGACTGGCGACGATTTGCCTTTCCTCATGTGTTGTGGTGTCCCATTATTTGGGCTAATGAACGGGTGATCGGTGGAATGTGGTTGGCACGGGAACGTCCGTGGCAGGAAGGTGAAATACAATTGATTCGGCGCTTTGCGGAAACGGTGGCCCATGCGTGGCATGCGTTAGGGAAAACAAAGACTTCCGTGAAGCATTGGACCATTTCGAAGCGTTGGCTATGGATCGGATTGGTCTTGTTAGTCGGGCTGATGTGTGTGCCAGTGCATCTGTCGACGTTAGCGCCAGTAGAAGTGGTGGCTCGCGATCCGGTTGTGGTCACCGCTCCCTTAGATGGCGTGATTGCGGAAATTGTGGTCAACCCGAATACGGTTGTTAAGGAAGGGGAGACCTTATTTCGGTATGAAGATACAAAATTTCGCAATGACTATGAAGTGGCCGAGAAAAATTTAGCGGTCGGATTTATGGAATATCGGAAAGTCACGCAAGGGGCTTTTTTTGATGATGAAACGGGAGCCGGGATGCCTGTGCAAGCTTCTGAAGTCCGATTGAAAGAAGCCGAGCGTGACTATGCGTGGGAAGTCTTACAACAGGTGGAAGTCAAATCGACGCGACAGGGCATTGTCCTCTTTGGTGATAAATCGGATTGGGTGGGGAAACCGGTGGTGATCGGTGAACGGATCATGGAAGTCGCCAATCCAAATGAATACGAGTTAAAGATCGATTTGCCGGTTGAAGATGCGATTGTCCTTTATGAAGGCGCCGAAGTCGAAATATTCTTAAATGCCAATCCTTTGAAGGCCATTCCTGCGACCCTTACTCATGCCAGCTATCATGCTGAGGTGCTGCCGACGAATGAATTGGCCTATCGGGTCAAAGCCGAAATTGCCGAGCCCCCAGATTCAATCCGCATAGGCTGGCAGGGGACAGCGAAAATCTACGGGGAACAGGTGTCCCTCTTCTTCTATGTGTTCCGTCGACCGCTGTCCGTCATGCGCCAAACCATAGGTTGGTAATGTCCCTCGCTCCTCAACAAGAAGATCTGAATCTTCCCCCGCTGCGAGACGATTTGCAAATTCTGTCGGGCACTCCGACGGCGGAAGGCGTTCCCACCTGGAACATTTTGGATCCAGTCCGGCACCAATATTTTCAAATAGGCTGGGCGGCGTTTCAATTGCTTTCCCAATGGCATCTGGGATCGGCGACACGCCTGATTGAAGTGGTCTCCAGTTCTTCCACCGCCAAAGTCACGCAGCGGGATGTAATGGAACTGGTGCAGTTCCTCTATCGTCATAATCTGACGAGGGATGCGCAAATGGGCGGAAGCAAGGGACTGTTCGCCCAAGCGGAGCAAGCCAAACAACATTGGTTGCTCAAGCTCCTTCATACCTATCTTTTTTTTAAAATTCCGCTGTTCAATCCCGATCAGTTTTTGCAGCGAACCTTGCCGCTTGTCGCGCCACTATTCACGAAGACTGCCTTGGTGTGTGTGGTGGCCTTGGGGGTTATTGGATGTTTCGGGATTCTGCGCCAGTGGGAGTCTTTCGCCAATACGTTCTTATATTTTTTCTCGCCGCAAGGACTCACGGCGTATATGTTGGGGTTGGCTGGTATCAAAGTTCTCCATGAATTGGGACATGCTTACACGGCGGCGCGATATGGCTGCCGGGTCCAAACAATGGGTGTCGGATTCCTCATTATGGTTCCCGTGCTGTATACGGATACCACGGATTCCTGGAAGCTGACTTCGCGGAAACAGCGAGCCGCTATTGCTGCAGCAGGCACGGTCGTAGAATTGGGGATAGCCATGATCGCCACCTTTTTATGGCACCTCTGTCCGGAAGGGGTGATGAAAAGCGTGTTGTTTGTTTTGGCGTCAACCAGTTGGATTATGGGCCTATTCATCAATTTAAACCCGCTGCTTCGCTTTGACGGGTATTATGTGCTGTCGGATTGGTTGGGCGTCCCCAACCTCCAATCGCGAGCCTTCGCCTTTGGTCAATGGAAATTGCGTGAATGGTTGTTTGCGTGGGGTGACGCTCCACCCGAAGCACTGCCAAGACGTCGTCAACGAATTTTGACAGGATATGCCTGGGCGATCTGGGTGTATCGGGCCTTCATGTTTTTGGGCATTGCCGTCATGGTCTACTATTTCTTTTTCAAAGTCTTAGGAATTCTCCTTTTTGTCGTAGAAATTGGCTGGTTTCTCGCTTGGCCTGTTTACCAAGAAGTGCAAGTGTGGTGGAAACGACGAGATGAAGTCATGCAATCCTGGCGAGGGCGAGCGGTGGGCGCTGTTGTGGTGGTGATGCTCCTATTGGGACTCATTCCCTTAGATCGAATGGTGGCTCTTCCCGCAGTCTTAGAAGCTCGTGATCGTGCGACGATTTTCTCGCCCGTCCCCGCGAAAATTGTGAAGGTGAACGTGCAGGAAGGTGATCGAGTTCGTCAAGGCGACATGCTGCTCCTCTTAGAGTCGCCGAATATTGAACAGCAGATTCGTATGCTTGAGCAACGTATTGCTGCCTTGGAAATGCGCCTGCAACGAGAGGCCGCGTATGAAGAAGATCGTAATGATCATCAAGTCTTATGGGAGACCCTTCAAGGAGACCGAAAGGAAATGGAAGGGTTGCTTAAGATTCGTGATCAGCTCACGTTGCGTGCCCCGTTTGCGGGGCTGGTGAGTGATATGGCGTCTTGGCTCCATGAGGGACGGTGGGTCAACACCAAACTCCCAATGGTGCACCTCATCAATCCCGGGGAACTAGTCGTTCAGGCCTATGCCACAGAAGATCAGCAGGTGCGCTTAACGCCCCATACTAAAGGGTGGTTTTATCCGGATGACCCCGCACGGGTTCCCAGGCGGGGTACGGTGCAGGATCTTCGCCAGGTGGATGAGTCACAATTTACCCTAACCTATCTGGCGTCGCTCTATTCCGGACCTGTGGCGGTTCGACAAGACGACCAGGGAAAATTAAAGCCAGAGGCATCGATCTATCGTGTGATATTAGATGTTGACGATGAGGGAGAAGCCTGGACGCAAGCGGTTCGGGGGTTGGTCCATGTCGAAGGAGAATCTCGTAGCGTTGTAAGGCAACTCTGGGAGCATGTCGGGGCAGTCCTTGTTCGAGAAAGTGGAATGTAGAAATAAACTGTCAAGTGTGAGGGATAAGGCGTAAAACCTCAGATGAAGAGCTTTTTAACATTTCATTAAGATAATTCAGAATCCCCTCGCCCTTGAGGGAAAGGTTAGGGTGAACGGCCTTTTTGGAAGCTAAAGCACTATAGTTGGGCCTTATCGTTCCCGGCATTGGATGGTCATGTCCAGAGTGTCACTCTGAACTATCTCGCCGGGGTTAGCAAGATACGCAGGCTGAGACCACCGAATGAGACAGAGCGTGGCCCCTTTCTCCACGGCAAAAATGCCTGAGCCTGGCCCATCGGCTCCTATGGAATGAACCATACGCCAGCCGAGCCGGTATAACTCCTCCTCGGGAAAAGCTTCAAACGTGGGCACGGCCGTGCCAGCGCGCAAGTCGTCATTTGTGACAAATCTGACCTCGCACCCCTGGAAGGGTTTCCCGTTCCACATCGAAGTAAATTCTCCCTGACGGTGTGACAAGGATTCGTGGGGAACCGCGTGCAAGGCATCAAAAAAGTACGCGCAGGAATCTGGCTTGTTCGTCGAGTCATCCGCTGATGCCGCACCGGCAAATAGCCAACCAATGAGGCTAAAGAACAAGACCAGTCGAAGTCCGTTCATTCGGATTCTCCTTCCTCGTCAAGGAAAATCATAAACAATCTGCACTGAGAGTAGACCTGTATGGTTTGGAAGATCCGTTTTTCGATCAGACTTAATCCGCTCCAGCAACAGCCATCCATGTTCCCTTTACACAATACAGCACTTCTGAAGCTTTGCCACTAAAGGCATCACTAAGCCCTTGATGCTGTCCTTCAGTCTTGGGATAGCCCCCTTCACCAAAATTTTCGGCGAGGGCTGTAATCTCTGCGGGAGTGATGGCAGAGATTTCCCGTGAAAATACCTTTTGTCCCCCACCAATACCCTGGATATACCCGGCATCAGACCGGGAATGGAGCTGGGCAGCACATTGGATAGGGCCTCCCCAAAACAGCAAAATGGTTGAGATGTCATTATGAGAACACAGCACAGCCCAATCTCGTTGCCCTTTGGCCGCAAATTCGGCTTGAACCACATTGACCGGGGATGCGGAGGGACGGTTATAAGGTTGGGGAATGGTGCAATCCCGATGTTCCAACTCTTTTCGAATGCCGGCAGGAAGGGTAGGAAATTGGGTTGGGTTCAGGCGGATAATCTCTTGCCTCTCGTATGGTGTCTCTGCCCCGGTTGTGGGAAGCAAGGCAGGGTGCAGGAGCAGATGAATGAAAATCCAAATACGAAGGGCTCTCTGAATTGTCCAGTGCACGGGTGACATGACTTCCCAATTCCTAGGCTAATGAGGTTGTTCCCTCATTTTCTCAATAACCAGTGAGTTGTCAATTTTTTAACTTGAGACAATTCAAGGATGATGAATGCGGAATCCATTTCGTCATTCTCACGGGTTTCTGGTGGGAATCTATCTTGGATTCTTTTCAGATGGATACCTGCCACCAGCACGCAGGTATGACGGATGGGGAGCTAGATACCTGCCACCAACTTGCGGGTCTGACAGCCAGAAAGTGTGGGCACATTCTCTCTTTCACCA
>Ga0224497_10000078_pt1 | contig 82310 bp, 80 predicted proteins | sample SF_Jul11_sed_USG_4_FD_167970 | JGI IMG/M metagenome (GOLD analysis project Ga0224497, IMG submission 167970) | Sediment microbial communities from San Francisco Bay, California, United States - SF_Jul11_sed_USGS_13 | ecosystem: Environmental > Aquatic > Marine > Sediment | place: USA...
GAGACATCATCGAGAAGGATTCTGGAAAAAATGCCATAGTGTTAGATCCTGATGAATATTTCGTTTCGCTTTTTGAACCCATATCAAAAGACAAGGATACACAGACTGGCGGATATCACGGTTTTACTCCCCAGTAATATCATATCATCAATAGAACATTTTCTTGTCTATAAGAGCACAGTACACCCTCATTTTCAAAATCTCTTTACATTTTGTATAGCCATCAGGTTTTGTTTTGATCTTATGGCTCGAGGTTTAGTCCTCAAGCTAATTCCACAGCATGGACAATGTACACCCTCCCACTTTATAAAAATCCCGCATTTGTTGCATCGTTTTTGTCCTGTTCCGTATCTCGTATCAGGATTACTGGGTTTGACTGCTTTGTATTTGTGACAGATTCCCCTGCATGCCATGATGAAAAAGGCAATACAGTATTTTATGAATCTTAAATCGATTACATCATGATAAAACATGCTGATGCATACACGAAATCACTCTTAAGTCAAACAACGGATGTATGTTCTTTTTTGCTACATCTTAAATCATGAAAAACCACAGGCAAAAAATTCATCTATTGATTTTCATTTACAAAATCAACTATTGACATGATTTTGCCCATTTCCACTAAATGGCCATAGTTCTTTCCCTTACTCATTTTTGATGGTGTGTTATCCAAGCTTATGAATAAAAGATTGTTATGATCCAATGGAATTGTAATTCGTTTTATCTTTTCATATGCTGCTATTACGTACATGCCTCGTCCGACTTTGTCTTCAATTTTAGAACGCTCTTGCCATGCACCTATGGCCCTTTTCAAAGTTTTTTTTGTATCTTCCAAAGAGATAATATTTCTCACATTGGTTCGTTTGCTATGCCAATGAATATTGCCGTTTTGATCACACACTGCCGCAAATCTGACTGAATCATTGAAATCCATCAGCATGTTGAGAAGTTTTTCATATTTTTCCATACTGTAAAGTTGTCATTAAAGTAATTAAATAATCCCATATCAAATCAATATGAACAGACTAAATTTGTTACAAAAGGTTCACAGAATATTTCAAAAGTAATTTTCAAAAAATATTTTATTATTTCTTGTTAATTGGTTATAGTTGTAAGAAGACATAGATTGGGCATACATCATAAAAAAATTAACATTTGATATGATGCCCATACGAAGATAACAGAGTTGTGTTTTTTGGTTCAAATCTTGGATTTCAAATAGAGTTAACCTATATGAGATTTGACAATGAAAATCAGTTATGACATCCGTCTTTTAGTTTTATGCCGTATGGTAGATTTCCCAGAACAGAGTATCTTGTTTAGATAAAAGACTCACGTGGAAATATGAATTTCAAAAAGTACAATTTCTACGAGATGATGATACTCCTTAATTCATTAGTGATTTGTATTAATCAGTGATTGATAAAAGATAACTTGAAAAGACAAGTAAAGTATAGGATTTAGGTTTCCAAAATCAAGAAAAAAAGTATAAAGTTATAACTTGATCTTTGCTTTCTAAATTATTGTTTACGGCGTTTGTCTTAGTTAACTGCGCAAATAACTGGGAACAAGAGGTATTGTCAGGACTAAAACATGTGGTAGAAGAGGTCCAAGGGACATATGGCATATTTGATTTTGTTTGTAAGATTCAGGGCCAGGATATGACTGTCATTGAAAAAACTCTTAGTGATATTAAAAAAATTCAACACATATCCCATACAACTACAATCCACACAATACCTGAGCAAAACAAAGATTAGAATACACAAGTGTTTGGTTAAAACATCATCGTAATCAAAATACAGAATATTTTCAACTGTAAAAAAATGAGAATTACGGATGAGGCATTGATGTTTCCATCATTCCTTTTTACATCATTCTTTCTCTTTCAAGAATTATTTTTTCAAGATCGATTTGATCATATCTTTTTACTAGTTGTTGGTTGACGTGAAGCAATGCATGGTTCGTGTACTGAGTTTTCAACATTTTTAGCTCTGGTTCATGAGAACATATATCGACACTTGTCAGTAGAAATGATCATAACAAACCCTGATCAAAATACAATTTGTATAGAAATAAGTGAACCGTAATTAATACAAATGATAGTGAAAATTTCTCATGTGCTGATTTCAAATAGAGTTATTCAAATATCTTCAGAAATAAAAATAGGAATTCATTTGAAAAATATGGATGTGCATGTCCCTATTTTGGTGAACGTGATAAATGTCAGTGTGCCTCTTTGATGCATCTACTAGGGGTTAGGAAAAATTAACCCTCATACTATTAATTTTCATGGTTTGGGTAAATTTCTATGAGTCCTGTTGATTTTACTTGGCTGATTGGCGGTCCTCAAGGAAGTGGTGTAGAATCAGGTGCAAATATCTTCTCAAAAGTTTGTGCAGAAATCGGATATCAGATTTTTGGAAAACGAGAATTCTATTCAAACATCAAGGGAGAGCACAGCTATTTTGCAGTCAGGGTTTCAGATGAAAATATCCATTCTAATGTGAATGAGGTTACATTAATGGCATCTTTTGATGCAGAAACAATATTTCGACATTATGATGATGTGTCTTCCAATGGTGGCATCATATATGATTCTGATCTAGATAAGACCAGTACTGAAGATGTGCATACCCTTGATGACCCCTTTAAGGAAAGACTGCACAAAGAACTTGAATCAAGGAACAAGCCTTTCACAATATCTGGAGTTATTGAAATAGCAAGGGAAAAAGGAGTCAATCTTTACCCCGTTTCTTTTAGGGGCTTGCTTGCAGACCTTGCCGAACAAACTGAAAATCCCAAACTAAAAGGGCTGGTTAGAATGTATAATGTTCTAGGTGTCTCTTTATCCCTGGGTCTAATCAAGATGCCCCCTGATTCCTTGCTAAAATCAATTGACATGATATTTTCAAAGAAACCTCAGATTGCTGAAATAAACAAACAGGCGGCAAACTATGCTTATAATTTTGCTACCGCGAAATTTAGCAATTTTTCACATAATCTAACTGGAACTACCAAACAATCTGATACGATCCTTGTCCAGGGACATTACGGAACTTCAATTGGAAAAATGGTTAGCGGTTGCAGATTCCAGTCATACTATCCAATCACTCCGGCTTCTGATGAAAGTGTATACCTAGAATCAAATGAAATTCTACAAATTCAAAACGATAGACCTGGTTCCACTATAGTAATTCAAACCGAAGATGAAATTTCTGCCATGGGCATGATGATTGGTGCTGCATTAACAGGTGTGCGTTCTTCCACATCTACTTCTGGTCCAGGATTTGCATTGATGACTGAAGCTATAGGTTGGGCTGGAATTAATGAAGTACCTGTGGTGATTACTTTGTATCAGAGAAGCGGACCCTCAACAGGACTTCCAACAAGACATGGACAGGATGATCTGCAATTTGCGGTAAATGCAGGTCATGGAGATTTTCCCAAAATTGTATATGCGTCAGGGGATATTGAGGAGAGTTTCTATGATACGGGCAGGTGCTTTAATTATGCTGATGTTTACCAGATTCCTGTAATTCACATGATGGACAAATTTCTTTCTAGTTCTGTTGTCACATGCACAAAATTTGATCCAAATAAAATTTCAATTGATAGGGGTCAACTACTAGAAAAAATTGAGGGCAATGAATACAAAAGATTTGCATTTACTGGTGATGGGGTGTCTCCTCGTTCAAGATTGGGAATGGATAATGGTGTATTTTGGAATACGGGAGATGAATCCGATGAATTTGGTCACATTTCTGAAGATCCACAAGTACGAATCAAGATGATGGATAAGAGAATGTCTAGACTTGATTTAGCATTAGAAAAAATTCCAGATGATGAACAGGTAGTGTCATTTGGCGTGCATGAGCATACAATAATTTCATGGGGTTCTACGAAGGGACCAATTCTGGATGCTATATCAATGCTAAAAAAGGAAGGAATTGATATTGGATTTATTCAAATAAAACTAATTCATCCCTTTCCAACTGATCATGTAAAATCTCTTTTAAAAGATGCCAAAACGCTCATTGACATTGAAGCAAACCATTCAGCACAATTAAGCAAAATCTTTAAACAAAATGTCCTTAGAGATATTAATTATTACATACTAAAGTATACGGGAAGAGGAATGACTAGCACAGAAATTTACGATTCATTAAAAAAGATAGTCAAAAATAAAGCTGTCAAAAGGGAGGTTCTAAGTCATGGCGCTTAAACTTGCTGACTACAAAACCAATGTCCATAATGACTGGTGTCCCGGATGCGGTGACTTTGGTATTGTTAACGCATTACAGATGGCATTAGCAGAAATGGGGATACAAAGAGACAAAGCGACAATCTTTTCAGGAATAGGTTGTTCTGGAAAAACATCTCATTTTATCAATACGTATGGTGTTCACACCCTCCATGGCAGAGTTCTCACTTTTGCACAGGGTGGAAAGATTGCAAATCCAGAGATGACAGTTGTTGCAGTAGGGGGAGACGGTGATGGTTTGGGAATTGGCGCTGGTCATTTTGTTGCTGCTGGAAGACGAAATGTAGACATGACTTACATAATTTTTGATAATGGTGTTTATGGTTTAACAAAAGGACAAGCCTCTCCTACCCTGAAACTTGGAGAAAAAACAAAGTCATTACCTTCCCCAAATACAAACTATAATGTTAATCCAATTGGTTTGGCAGTAGCTAGTGGGTTTACATTTGTAGCTCGAGGATATTCCTATGACGTTAGACATCTCAAAGATTTGATAATAAAGGCAGTCAAACACAAAGGTCTTTCATTTCTTGACGTTTTGCAACCTTGCCCTACATACAATGATCTCAATACTAGAGACTGGTATGCTGGTGTGGATTTGACTAAAGAGTCTATTGAGAGACATTCCAGAATTTACAAACTTGAAGATACCCAATATGAACCGGTAGTTCATTATGATTCAGAAATCGAAGTTAATGAGAAGATGTCTCAGGCATTGATTAAGTCACTTGAATGGGGAAATAAGATTCCAACAGGAATATTCTATCAAAATGAGCTTGTCTCGCCCTATGAAACAAGAATCACCGATAAAGTTCCAAACTATCTGGAGAACCCTCCAGCAAAACAGCAGATTTCAACATCAGAAGGAAAACCTGCTACTGATGTATCGGACATCCTTGATTCATTAATCGTGTGATTCTTTATCTGATCCCCTAGAAAAAACTGTGTTTAAAAGACAGGTTTGTCGACCGCGTTTACTCCTAGGTATTTACCCTTCTCATCTTTAGTGGTTTTTGTAGACCTTGAGGGGTTTTTACACATCATACTTTTGTGGATCAATCTTTTCAGGAATCCTTTTGGTAATTCACTTCTAGAAAAATTCTCCAAGTTCTGAATAAATCAATTCAACAATCATATATCATAACGATTCTGCCTTATGCAATGGTAGATGTGTTTCTTCTCATTAACTGTACTGGAGGACATGAAAAACAGGTCATATCAGACCTGCAGAAACTGCCTGTTGAGATTTGCCCCACATTTGGAATTTTTGACTTTGTCTGCAAAATTCAAGGTAAAGATATGGCATCAGTAGAGAAGAACATTCAAAACATCAGGAAAATACAACACATTACAAGTACAAACACAGTACATACAATACCAGAACAGGAATAATATCGTCAAACCAAATAGATCATTTATATCTCAATCAAAAATAGACTAGACCTTGCAGACAAAGGCCAAATCTTCTCAGACTAGCAAAGTCATCAAGGAACTAAAGCAGTCAAAAGTAAAATGGGTAAGATTACAATTTTGTAATACCTTTGGATTACTACATCAGTTCAGTGTTCCCTCAAAACGAATTACAGAAGAGTATTTCAAGATAGGTTATCCTGTAGATGGAAGTTCGATTAAGGGATTTACGGAAATCAACAAATCAGAACTGGTGCTAGTTCCTGATGCATCAACTTTTTCAATTTTGCCGGACTATTTTGATAAGAATCATCAGGTAGATGATAACGGTATACATCATTCACAATACGTTTCAAAGGCCGCTCGGATGTTTGTTGATGTGCATAACAGCTTTGATGCAGGAAGATTCTCAAGGGACCCAAGATTTATCGCACACAAGGCAAACGAGGTTGCACAAAAAAATGGATTCTCAAAGAGTTACTGGTCAGCTGAAATCGAATTTTTTGTATTTGACAAGATGAATGGGAACAATATTGGCCCAAATGAGACAAAAAATAAAGAAAATATAATTTCGACTGAGGCACCATGGAGTGCACAAAACCCAGAAAATATAATTCCAATCAAGGGAGGTTATTTTGGCGCATCCCCTGCAGACAAACTGACAGACTTTAGAGATGAGGTTGCCGACACCCTGGAGGAAACATTTGGCATTTCAGTCATTGCCCACCACCACGAGGTTGCCACTGCAGGACAGGGAGAAGTCATTTTGGGATTTGACGAGCTTCTAAGCAATGCAGACAATGTGGTTACTGCCATGAAGACTGTAAAGGAGGTGGCATCAAAACGTGGAATGGTTGCAAGTTTTAACCCAAAACCAATACCTAATGACAACGGCTCTGCAATGCATATCAACCAGAGTTTGTGGAAGACAAAGAACAAAAAGGAAGTCAATGCGTTTTATGATCCAAATGATGAGTATGCCGAACTGAGTCAGACTGCACTATACTATGTGGGCGGAATATTGGAGCATGCAAAGGCATTATGTGGCATTACCAATCCAACTCTGAATTCCTATAACCGATTGGTTCCGGGATACGAGGCCCCAATTAATATCGCATGGGGAAAGATGAACCGTTCTGCATGTGTAAGGATACCCACTCACCACAAGCAGATGAGCAAGCGAAAGAGAATAGAGTACAGGGTGCCAGACCCTACTGCCAACATCTACCTTGCAGAATCAGCCATCTTGCTTGCAGGACTGGATGGGATAAACAAAAAGATCCAGCCACCTGATCCAGTGGATGTCAATATCTACAAACTCTCAGAAAGTGAAAAGAAGAAACGTAAAGTCGGAGAACTCCCAACGTCGCTAAAAGAGGCAACAAGTTCACTACAATCTGACAATGAGTTCTTGAGACCCGCCTTTGATGAGGAGTTCATACAGATGTATTGTGAAGCGTTGAAAGAACGACAGCAACAGTAATAATAATAATTCAAAAACAGATACCGGAACCATTTGTTGTTTGTATGATTTAATTAAAACCGATTTTGTAGTTTGACGTTTGCATCAAAACATAATTAGAATCAAAATGTGACTTGTGCAAGACCTGTGGTTTTTAGATGGTAACATGTTACGTTTTAACCGCCAGTGGCAGCATCAAACAATGCACATTCACATTGATCCCTTTTGCCACAGTATTGGCAAGTGCAATGACAATGCGGAAACATTTCATCACATTCTGTGCATTTCAAAAAATCCTCACACTGGACGCTCATACTATTTTGTTATGATAGAAAAATATAAGATATTGTCTTTGAAAACTAAATATTTGTAAAGTAAATTCAATTATTCATCACATAATTGTAAAATTAACGAACAATTCATTTTATTAGGAACAATTTCTTAAACAAGAACTGATACAGTTGGAACCTGCCTATGTTTTGTTGAGTTGTAAAATAGATGCAGAAAAGGAAGTCACTTGCAAGCTAAGGAAAATAGATGAGATCGAAGAAATTTGCAGGGTAGAAGGAGTTTATGATTTTTTGATAAAAATCGAATCTGCAACAAGAGATAAGATACAACAAATAGTGAAAGGAAAAATTTGCAAAATTGACAAAGTCAGGACCACGCTATCATTAATGTCAATACATTATACTGCTGCTAAATAGGATTTCAAGAGGAACAAATCATTTCCTTGCATTGTATTCTAAAAACTATTTGAAATAAAATTAAACAGGACAAAAACGATGAGAGTTTCTGAAAATACATCACATATTTAGTAGATCATTATCTTCTTCAGTCCTTCTTGTCCTGTATCATTATCTTTTATCTACAAGTTGCTAATAACTAGTTCTACTGATTCTTGGAAAGAAATCAAATTTTCAGAAAATCACTTTTTTAGCAAGGCATAGAATCCACCTGCAGCATATGCCACAGAGATGAAAAGCCGTGGAAACAAAATTCCAATATCTTGATGTTCTGTCAACACTAGTAAATCAGTCCCAAAAGCAACAGGCAGCATAATGATTGAGATCATTCCAACTAGCAATTGCTCAACGTTTTCAAGACCGCTGAATTTTTTGAGAAAAACAAATGTAGAGATGTTACCAAAACCCATCCCTAGTAGAATCAGATACTGCGTAAATTCCGGAAAAATCACAATGACTGCAAAAGGCAGTGTCCAGCAGATGCCGTTGAGGATTTTGATTGACATTGGCCATGTTGCACTTTTTTTCATTCTCTGACGAATCAGGGGAAGAATTAACCTGAACCTTCTAAATTGAACACCAAAAACCAGGCCAAAAACTGCAATCCAAATGAAACCACGATAACTCCATGAAAGATTGCTCAGAGGTGCAATCTCACTTAAAATCGAGCCTGTAGCAACTGAGACAGCCACACTCAAAAAAAGAATGCCAAAAGAATGTCTGATTTGTTGTGAGGTGTATTCCATTTTTCCTTGATAATTTTTTTAATATATCATTTGATTTAATCCATGTCTTTTAATCTAATGTTTGAGAAAAATTCGACCATCAAAAATATAATGAAAATCTATCTAATCTCAAATTATCTTTCCAATGGATGCTATGATCCTGCTAACGTCCTTTTCTTTTCTATCTATTGTGACATAATATGTAACATTATTTTTTTGGAATAGTAGTATGGATATCTTCTGATGTTGCAGTAAAACATGATTCAGCTTGCCAACCACACTTGTACTTTCCTTTCTTAGTGTCATCAGAGTAGATATGATGAAGAGTTCATTTTTTATTGCCTCTGATTTCATCAATGGTTTTACATCAGGCTTGATAATTCCTGTCATGGTTCTTCCATAAGCGTTTACAACTCCCACATATCTGATATTATTTGAAATTTGAATTATGTTCTTACATTTTTTTCTATATTTTGTAATCACGTCTTTCCATTTTTCAGAAGGAGTTTTTGCCATACAAAAAACCAGATTGAAACATGTTAATGATTCTTACTAAATTGAAAGAACAAAATATGTTACTGAATCTGTCAATGAATAAAAATAGCTAGTCATTTAGAAAAATCAATTATTCTTTATTTATGGGAATTTCAAAAATATCATCCCATGTGACTCCTTTCCAAAGACCAATAACACCTTCAGGTTTTTCCACTTTCTCTACATTGATAATCTTTTGAATTTTTATAACAGAAGGGTTTCTTGGTGCCCATAATAATGCCATGTAATCTCCTATGTTTCCAACCCTATCATTTTTTGCAAGGATTATCTTATCGTTTAAAAAACCGTTTTCTACAAGAAGGTTCTTTGATGATTCCTCAAGATCTTTTTGTCCATGAACAAAAAGATACACTGACTTGTTTTGATCAATGCTTTCCATAGAAGTTGTCACAAAGCATCGTTAATCAATTTTTTTGATCCGTTTTTTACCAATTGATGACAATCAATGGACAGGAAAAAAATTTATGATAAGATTATTAAATATATCCATTCAACACTTCATGTCTTATGCCAATAGCAGAAAATTTCCCTGAAGGTCTAAAACCAATTGGAAAAATTAACCATGCAGATGGTGAACACTTTCACTGGATTTGGGGGCCTGGAAGATCAGACGGTGAGGCGTCCAAAAATGAGGATGTAAAAAAGGCATACGAAGCGCGTGGAGAAAAACAGGTGCCACTAGGTGTTAGCGGTACAATGATTGCAGTCGATTGGGATTCCTGTGTTGCAGATGGTGCATGCATTGAGTCGTGTCCAGTACAGGTATTCCAGTGGTACAGAACAGAAAAAGACATTCCAGCTGAAAAGTGCAATGGCGAGACCTTTGAAGGAATAGGAAGTAAAGTCAAGGATGAACGTAAGGATCACACAGACAAGGCAGATCCGATACTGGAACACGATTGTATTTGGTGCATGGCATGCGTATCAGTTTGTCCCCCACAAGCTATCAAGGTAGATCAGGGAAATGTTGAGGCACATGAAAACGCATCCCTATCGTAAACAACAAAGTTATCTGTAAATACAAAAATAGAATTAAAAAATTTGTTATGGTGATTTCATTTCTATCTTATCAGATAATATATGTCAACTATAGGTTGATACCAATAATAATGATGAAAGTTTCTAATTAATCCATTTGATAAATATCAGAACGCTTTCTGAATTCTTTGATTTAAAAAATAAACCTCATAATTATGTGACAATAAATGTAATCAACGACAATTTCTTCAAGCCGCACATTCTCCTTTTCCTGTAATTGTATGATATCTTGTATCACTTCCATAGTCAGAATAAAAATCTGCATCTTCGGCCATTGTTGGAGGTATTGTCAATGGTGATAAAATTGTCTTAAAATCATTTATGGATTTTATTTCAGAATCTTCTTTTCCCTCAATAATTCTGTTAATCCAAGAAGATAACGTATCTTCAGAGTTTTTGTTCTTTTTGAATAGTTCAATTATTTTCAGTATAGCTGGAATTACTCTTTTTGCAGGAATCCTCATGCAATTTACTCCCAATGTCGTTTGCTCATCTGAGCGCCCGCCAAGAGACATCTGATAGTTGGGATACATGTCTTTTCCTACTCTTCCACCACCTCCATAGAATCCGATTGTGGCAATTTCGTGTTGACCGCAGGAGTTAGGACAACCACTAATCTTGACTGTAGAGTCCCTCAGATCTTCATCCTCATCTAGTTTCAACTCCAAGAATTTTCTCTGAATTTCTTTTGTCAGTCGGTGAGAATTTGTTAATGCCAAGTTACACGAAGTGGTTCCTGAACAACCTACAGGGGATGCCATGGTAAGTGATCCGGACTTTGCAAGACCCGCATCAATCAATTTAGCATACAGTTTTGGCAAATCTGTCTCATCTATCCATCGAAGTACTATTCCTTGGGAAAAACTATTTCTTGCAAAACCTTCAGCAGAAAATTCTTGGCAAATATCTGCCAGATACAAAAGTTGGTTGGAAGTGATGTCTCCTGCCTCCAAGTTTATGAATGCGCAGCAATATCCATCCTGTTTTTGTTTTATTGTACTGGTTTTGCACCATCTGGAATAACCGTCTGTATTTGGAGCACCACTTTCTTCTGAAATACTGATTGATTTTTTGATTTCAGTTGTAGAGTCATCAATATCCAGTTTTACAATTATTGACTGCGTTGCACGCATAACGGCTCTTTCTTTCAGTATTGTATTTTGAAAATCATCCCAACCCATTTCATCTACCAGATATCTCATTCTGTTTCTTGCCAAATTTTTTCTGTTTCCAAGTCGGTCAAATATACGAATTACCGCAATTGAGGTATACAGCAGGTCTTCTTCAGGAGTGAATTCTTCCAACTGATGACCCACAAAGGATTTGTTTCCCAACCCTCCTCCAAGAAATATTTTGAATCCACGTTGGGAATCTCCATTAACTTCTCTTGTTTGCGGAATTAATCCCACATCGACCATTCTTGCCATTCCATGTTTTTCACAGCACGTAAAATTGAATTTAAATTTCCTGGGAAGATTTTGACTTAATGGATTTCTTAAAAAGAATTTGGTAATGGCAAAAGCATAAGGCGTAGTATCAAATGCTTCATTGCTGCAAACCCCTGCAAGTGGACTGCACATTACATTTCTTACAGAATTACCACAAGCTTCCCTTGAGGTCATTCCCACTTCAGCAAGACCCCGCATTACCTCTGAGACATCTTCTAACACCACCCAATGTAGCTGAATGCTCTGTCTTGTTGACACATGGGCACTTCCTATTGAGAATGCCTCACTGAGTTGAGCAAGTTTTTTGAGTTGATGTGGATAAATCTGACCTGCAGGTGCCTTTATCCGTATCATGGAGTAGTCATCAGTCATTCTAGAGCCGTATGCGCCTTGTTGTAATCTGAATCTACGAAAAATATCTTTGTCTATTTTTCCCTGACGATATCGTTTTACAGTATAGGCAAAATTTTCCACCTCTTGTATTTTTGCCCAGTTAAGTCCTTGTTTTGTTTTGGACTCTACAATCTTTTGTTTGATACTATCCAAGTATAACAAAATGTACACTGGCATAAGATTTAAGATTATTATCAGTTCATTTTTTTAGATTAGTTATAAGGAATAAAATTTTTCAATCAATGCCCATTTTTGCCAAGAGGAATTATTTGTAAAGTATCTTTCAAACTAGAAAGAAAAATTAGTTAAATGATATTAAAAATAATCTAATGTTTAAAACCAAATTTTTTCATTTATTACAATATATTTTGTAACATTCTATTTTCTAAAAATACTTAATTACTTTATCAATACTTTATTAGTTAGTGTCTGTCAGTTTTGCTCAAATATCTAGTACAGAAGATCAAAGACCAAAAGACACGAAACCTACAATTATTACTCTCAATCAAAATGATGCAATTAGTGGAGTTGAACATACATCTGATGAAAAACCAGGAGACATTAGAATTACAGAATCTGGTGTATATGTAGTCATAGCTGCACCTCAGATAGGAAGAACCCATGGGACTGAACCAAGATATGTGGATATTTGGTTAAGAAAAAACGGTAGTGACATTCCACACTCAAATGTACGTCTAGTTATTAGAACTAAAGACAGCAAAAATGTAATCGTTAATCAAACTATGATGCCATTCAACAGAGACGATATTATCAACATAGTGATGTCCGTCGAGGTAGCGGATGAGGGTTTGGGGCTGGAAACAATTAGACCCCAGGGAGAACCAGTGATTCCAAGCATAATATTTTCCATGCACAAAATCAAAGAGTATGGAAGCTTGACTAGCGACTGAAAATATTTGAATTATTACGTATTTTGTTAATGTTTCAGACTAATTCGTTACTATCAGAAAAACACGACAAGTGCGATAGATGTGAACATATTCTTCATTGATTTTGTCCCCCGCTCAAGTACCATATTTGTAAACCAAAAATTATTTTAAAATTACTCTTGAATTATCTTAATGATTCGTGATGGGATCTCTGCATAATTTGAATCAGGTTCTGCAAAAACATACAATATGTCATCATGTTTGATGGGAAAACTCATGGCCAAACCTTTCTCTCTTGATGCCATTGCAAAATTTACAGGCCCAAATTGTTTATCAAATTCTTTTCTCATTTTCACCCTTAATGCCAACTCCATAAAGATCATTTCATCATCTTTTGCACTTTCAAGCGGTTCTATTCCTTCCTTCATGCCTCCTGCCACTAATCTTCCTCTCGTATTTATTACGCCAGCAAATCTAATTTTTTTATCAATTTTTATTTTTTCACAAATCATATTGTAATCTAAAATTCTATTGTCCAAGGTTATCCTGTCATAAATATTTGCAATTGAAAAACTTTATGATATGACAAACGGAAAAATTCGCAATATTTTTCAGGTAATCATACGAAATTATTTTCTAAACATTACTGTACAAGTAAAATTCTCTTGGGGATGGTAATGAAAACACAGAGATATGCTCATGCCTTTTTATTTCACAGTATTCTTCAAGGAAATCTTTTGCAAAGACGGATTGAAGGTATTCGCCATCGGATTCTAATGCTTCGACTGCATCCCTTAATGCAACGGGTAATTTTTTAATTCCCATTTCACGTTTTTTCTGTTCAGTAAGTTTGTAGATGTTCATGTTTACTGGATCTGGAGGCTGAATCTTCCTTTTAATGCCATCAAGGCCAGCTAAGAGCATAGCTGACTGGGCCAGATAGATATTGGCGCTAGGATCAGGTATTCTTGACTCTATCCTTTTTCGAGTCTCCATATTTTTATGATGGGATGGAATTCTAATGCATGCAGATCTGTTACTCCTGCTCCATGCCAGATTTGTGGGCGCCTCGAAACCAGGAACCAGTCTCCTGTAGGAGTTGGTAGTAGGATTTGTTATTGCACAGAGAGATCCTGCATGTTCAAGCAATCCTCCAATGTAATATTGCGCAGTTTGACTTAGTTCGGCATACTCGTCGTTTGGGTCATAAAAGGTGTTGACTTTTTTACCGTTTTCTTCTTTCCACAAACTTTGGCTAATGTGCATGGCAGATCCATTATCCACTTCCAATGGCTTTGCCATAAAATTTGCAACCCTACCACGTTTAGATGCTACTTCCTTTGTAGTCTTTTTCATGGTAATTACGTTGTCTGCCATTGGAAGTAACTCATCAAATTCCATCTGTATCTCCCCTTGTCCTGCAGTTGCAACCTCATGATGGTGGGCCTCTATTTTAATTCCAAAATAATTATGTAATGTGCTCCCTATTTCATCTCTGGCACAGTTAAGACTATCAGCTGGCGGGGCTGGGAAATATCCCCCTTTTACTGGAATCATATAGCCACTTGCATTGTCAGTAGACCAAGGCGCCTCCCTTGATTCAATCGAATAACCAGTTCCTCCAGACCAGTTAATGGTGGACATGGGATTTGGACCTAGAACAATCTTGTCAAATATGAAAAATTCAACTTCTGGACCAAAATAACACTTGTCAAAACCCATATCCTTTGCAATCTCACATCCTCTTTCTGCTATGTATCTGGAATCCCTGGAATAACGTTTTCCAGAATATCCTTCATGAATGTTTACAAAAAAACGTGCTGACTTTGTGCGGTAGTTGGTATGTTCTCTTTCCTTGTAATCCATATCAAAAAAATCTGGATTAATAGCAAAAGTATTAGGATCGGGAGTTAAGAGCATGTCTGAATCATAAATCTCTTTGAATCCTTTAATGGAGCTGCCATCAAGCCTTGGCATTCCTTGGGAAAATGACTCTTCAGTTATGTCTCCACTGGCAATGCTAATCTGTTGTAACACCCCAAAAGGATCGCAAAATTGTAGTCTTACCCATTCAATTTCTGATTTTTTTATATCTTCAATTATTTTTGTAATTTTTTGGTCTGATTCATTACTCATATTTTTCACCAAAGATTATTCTATGCAAAACACTATCCTCTAAATTCAGACCATTGAAAATCTCTTGTAGTGAGAGGTTCACGTCTTCAAAGAATTAGGTTTGGTATTTAATTCTATTGGTAATCAATGGTATTCATCGGTAATGATAACCAATCTTTTTATAGGAATATAAAAAATGAAGACAAATGCCATTGCCCAAAGATGTTATGAATTTTCGATGGGACATGGCCAAGGTTGTAAAAAATGAAGGTCATACAGCTGATCTAAAAAGCCTCCTGCTTGATGCACAAAAAGCGGCAGACGGCCTAGTCCCTTATGCAAGTTTGGGTGCACATTCTCAAAATGATTATTTTTCAAACATGATGATTAACAATGCAAAAATAAATTCAACGCAGGATTATTCTGATGTTGATGCTTCCTTAATAATCGGAGGCAGGTACTCCAAAAAAATCATCAAAACAGATGTTCCTTTCTCAGTAGGGGGTATGAGTTATGGTTCAGTAAAACTGCCTGCAAAAATCTCATTGCATCTTGCATTAAACAAACTTGCAAAAAATGGAATTAAAATCTTGATGAATACAGGTGAGGGTGGCGCATTGCCATGGGAAATTTATGGGACAGAAAAATCCAGGGAAAAATTATCAAAAAGTCATTGGAATACAATTTTACAGTTTACAGATAAGTTGCTAAGAGCCAATCACTTGGAAGGATTAGATATTGATGAATTATTCACCAGAGAATATCCTCTAGTAGTTCAATATGCATCAGGTAGATTTTGGAAGGATCCTGCCTATCTTCTAAATGCTGATGGCATTGAGATAAAAATCGGTCAAGGGGCAAAAATAGGTCATGGAGGGATACTTCCAGGATCCAAAGTAACTGAACTGGTTGCAGAAAATCGTGGAATACTTGCACACAAACCTGCGCATTCTCCATCAAGACATCTGGATATTTTAGGACCTGAAGATTTGGTTGCAAAAGTACTTGAACTCAGAGAATTAACTAATTGGGAAACACCGATAATTGTAAAAGTTGGGGCCTCACGGATTTATGATGATATGGAAATAATCCTAAAATCATATGCAGACTGCGCTACTGTTGACGGAATGGTAGGGGGAACCGGAGCTGCACCATATGAAGTCAGGGAAGATATCGGAATCAATACCATAGCATCACTACGTCCCATTAGAGATGCAATTAATGATTACTACGAAACACATGACAAAGACGGCTTCAAATTAGTAGTAAATGGAGGCATTTGGGATTCAGAAAGAATTGCTAAAACAATTGCTCTGGGGGCAGATGGAGTTGGAATTGGAACTGGATTTTTACTTGCAATGGGATGTACACTAATTCAGGAATGTCATACAGATATCTGCCCTGCTGGAATCACAGGATCCCATGAGAAGCTTGACGTGGAAAAAAGTGCTGAGGGAATTTTTAACTATATTAAAGCAACAAAAATCGAACTGCAAAATATTGCAGGCTCACTAGGAAGGAAAAAGATTGAAGATATAGAAATGACTGATATTTCAGTAAATAATCTGTTAACCAGCATAGTTTCAGAGCTTCCCTTCTCGGATGGATCAAATTATGTCTCAAAAATCCAATCAAAAATAGACGATTCGATCAATGCTCTTAATTTACAAGGTGAAAAAATTTGAGACTCAATGAAAAAGCCCTAATTAGAAAATCTATATTGGAACTTTGCAATACGGGCATGCCAAGACAAAAGTCTACTGATGATGTAATAAGAACAATCAGGGAAAAAAGTAGTTCTGAAAAAGAAGGGAACCTATGGGAATACATTATTGCACTCGGTGCACAATTGTCCAGACCCCCATTTGATCCTTATAGGGAGAAAATCAAACTCACAACCAAAATTGGACGAAAAGGAGATCAAAAAATATCTTTGAAAATACCGATTTTAATTTACGGCAAATTTGATTTGTCTCAAAGTTCAAAAGATGCTCTTTATTTGGCCTTGGATAATTTAGATGACAACAGATCAACTATTGGATTAATATCCAAAGATGAACCTTGTGATGAAAGAAAATATCCACATTTTCAGATATTGGATGACATTAGCAAACTGGCTGACCCAGACGGAATTGTGTTAGAATATACTGGAGTCAAAACAGAGGAAAAGATTGAAAAAATTCGCAAAGAATTTGATGGTCCTATTCTAGTTGAGGTAGATGAATATTTCTCATACTATACAGCAAAATTGCTTGAATTAGGTATTGATGGGATTGTAGTGAACACTGACGATATCATAAAAAGCGAAAGATATAAGGGAAAACATGCAATTGCAGTCATACACGATGCAAAATTAGCAATAAACGAATTTTATAGAGGAAAGGAAAATGACGGTGCCTGCTTAGTTGTTGCAGGCGATGTAAACAATGCAGGAAAGATGGTAAAAGCGGCAGGATTGGGTGCGGATATTATTGGCTACGACACCAGTCTTTTAATTGCTAAAGTTGGTCATTATTCAGAGAATTTCTTTGACGAAGAAATTACAGCACAAAAGATTTTCAACCATATGATTGCCACAAAAAGTGAATTAACAGGTATTCCTGCAGCCGTTGGATACAGTGACTTTCATAATTTATCTCCCAGTGACTTTAGAACATCCAGCATCAAGGCAAGTGTCCAAGGAAATATTCCTTTGGAAGGTGTAGATAAAACCTATAGAAACATGGTTGAGGAAATATTAGAAGAGCATGTCAATACAAAAAATATTTCAGTTAACCAACAAGAAAGACAGAAAATCATTAGCCTGATAATGAAAGGGGAAAATTAAATGTGCGGAATTTGCGGACTCATGATGGATGATAATGGACTACGTCATTCTTCCGTAGGCTCAATTTTGCAAGATATGATGGAAAGTCAGCAGATAAGGGCTCAGGATGGAGCTGGAATCGCGATATTTGACAAAAGTAACGCACAAGATTCTTTCAAAATAAAAAATTTCAGAAAAGAAGAAACATCCGATTATATCATTAATGAGGTTAGAACCTCATCAGAAAATGTATCTGAGAATTTGCAAAAAATGAACCAAGATCCTGAATGTCACTTCTTTAGCTTTGAAAACGAAATGACAATAATCAAGGAAATTGGATTAGCTAAAGACCTTGATAAAAAATTTGGCATACGAAAAATGAATGGCTCTCATGGCATAGGCCATCTGAGAATTGCAACAAGCAGCAGAGTAACTCCATACAATACTCATCCATTCAGCACTACAATCCTACCTGACATTGCAATAGTTCACAATGGAGAGATTACAAATTATAACCTGTTGAAAGATTCATTGGAATTGGAAGGATTTACATTTCATACAGATAGTGACTCAGAAGTTATCGCCGTTTTTCTAGCAAGCAGAATTCTCAAACATGGAGACATAGAAAAAGCACATCGGGAATTTGTAGCAAAGGCCGACGGTCCCTTTACTTACATAGCTGCCACTTCGGATTCGATTGCCATTGTACGGGATAAATTTGGGACAAGGAAAGGGATCATAGGATATAATCCCGGAACTGATGATCATCCTCCATTTTGGGCAATGGCAACTGATTTGTCGGCACTTGATGTGGTAGGGGCCACAACAAAAATAGAGACACCTCATCCCGGGAAACCAAGAATCTTTTACAGGAATTAAAATGTACACGCTGGATATTGATGAAATAAGGGCCTTGGCAAATGATGCCACCTCTACAAGTTCAGATCCTAACGAATTTGATGTACTAAAGAAAAAACTACATGAAAGATTTCAAGTATCAATACCAGAAGGTTTGAAAAATGCCGCAATCGAAAAATTCGGAGATGTCTCCAGTGCCCCCATCCTTTATGAAAATCTAACAAACTCCATACTTCGAAAAAAAATTGAAGGTGGTGAAAACAACATAACCATAAAAAATCCCAGAGCGCTCTACAGAATTGGAGTCTTTGGTTTTTCAGAACCCATCAATCTGAATCTCACCATAGAGGGAAACGTGGGTAACTTTTTTGGGGCATTTTGTAATTTTAATGGAACCTGGACAGTAAAGGGACACGCTGAAAATGGCTTGGCTGACAAAGGATATTGTGGGAAATTTGTAATAGATGGTCTGGCTACTGAGCTTGTAGGACAAAATAATCAAGCCACCAATTACAGTCATGGAGTTGACATTCTAGTAAGAAGGGGCTGCATGGAAAGGGCGATGGCACAGGCAAGGGGCGGCAATCTGGTAACATTTGGGGCTGGATTCAATTCAGGACTATACATGTCAGACGGAGTTTTGATGAATTTGGGGGAACCCGGCGAATTATTTGGAGCAGGCATGGTTGGGGGCATAATATACACAAAACAAGGAACAACAACTGGCAAAGGAGCGACAATAAAAAAATTGGATGAAGGTGACTATGAAAAGATAAAAAATGTTCTAAGAACATTCGAGAGAGATCTTGACATTGCAAATTTGGATGCTTTTTCTAAAACGAATTCAAGATTAGATATCACCAACATAAAACATGAAGAGATTGACTTTAAGGACTTTGAAAAGATAGTTGCAGATGAAAATGCCGTACACTAAACTCATCTGCTGTTTTTCAAAGTTGGTTAATGACACCAAAGAAAAGAAAGTAGTTTATTTTCTGAAGTTTTTGAATATAAAGCCAGATGACTTGAGATTAAATTCCAGTCTTCATAATATCGCTATCAAGCAATTTGATTTTTTGAGCAATGACTTTTACTTCTTCAGGGATCATAGATTTCTCCAAAGTAAGATAAATTGTAATCTTTGGTAAGTATAGAATCATTTGCTGCATTTTTTCTCTAGTGATGTGAATATAGTCTGTTTTCCCGTAGGCATCATCAAAATGTTCTCTAGTATTTCTTCTCAAACCAAGCTGATTGTAAAACTTGATTCTGTTAGGATCAGGTTCCATAGGCTTTGATGCAGCTGAAGATTGGTCAAGCAAGACATTTCCCTCCAAATCTATTATGCCTAGATGAACAATTTGTGGATCAGCATTGAAAATTTCTTTTGCCAAGTTTTGAATTTTCTCATCAACCAATGCGAAACATGTTGTTTGATTAAAAATAAATGTATTGCAGATATTGTGATTTGATCTTTTTATGTTTTCACGAAATTTATCACGTCCCTATGTAATAATTTTAAAAATATCTTGAGTTTCTTCTGCTGTATGAAATTTTTTTAATTTATTGATGATTTCTCAAGATCATAATTCATAGATAATCCGAACAAAAACAAAAGTCACAACTTGTTAATTTTTTGGATTTGAATTTGTCTAAAGATCTGCTTGCTTTTTGATGTTCTTGGTCTGGTTCTCAATGACATTCTGCAACATGGACAGTGAGATCCATCCCATTTTAAGAAAATTTCGCAAACATTGCATCGTTTTTGGCCACTAGCATATCTGAATTGATGACTTCCCAATTTTGCTTTATGCCTAGTGCATACTCCTTTACAAACCAAAAGACATCACTTCTTTCTTTTTCATTTTTAGAAATTTCTCCTTGTATTTTCCGCTACGTGGTGACTGTCGTAGTCTATAATTGCAACAGGGACACCACAAACCATCCCAATTAATAAAAACATCACAGGAATTACATCGTTTTTGGCCACTAGCATATCTTCCAATACTCACAGGTTTTCTTGTTCTGTACCTGTGACAAACTCCGTTGCATGTAATTTTCATTATTTTTGCCTCAAAGTGACAAGTTCGTGAATTTTTATCTGAAAAATAAATTTCAATATTTAACACCATGAATGCCTTGAGATAGTGAAGTAACACTTACAGTGTTCAGGTTTTTCTGTAATTGAGATAGGTTTTTCTCCAAAACTTTTTGTGTAACTGGCAAAGAATTTTTCAATGAATCATCATTCTCTTTTAATATTTTATCTGCTAGTGATATTGCAGCACATGATAAACCCAGTTGATTTTTGGTTACATAATTAGTATTTTCAAAAACAGTTTTGATTAAAAATAATGCAAGAGAAGATGTTTCTTTCTCAATGGAATATTTTTTGGTCAATTTTTTAATTTCATTTAGTACGTTTGGAACAAACTTGTCATTACGCAAATCTTTTCTGAGATTCCCAGAAACCAAGTTGATTTTTATCGCACATTCATAGCAGTATCTTTTTGATGTAGATGTAGCTATGATGTCATCTTCTTCAAATAAGATATCGCATTTGACACATTTATCCTCTCCAAGATTTTCAAGCCGGTTCAAATGACCGCGAGATAAAACGTAAACATATTTGGAATTTGACAAATTGCCCCAGTGTCCTCTTCAAAATATACAAGTCGTCATCATTGAAAAAGATGACTAGTTAACAAGCATTTTACCAATAGAAGGCAATCAATGTCATCAGACTTGATCTAAGGTTATTAATCATGATGAGACAGTAAATGCAGAAGTATATCATTGGACATGAGGTTATGATATTTGTTTGTATGACATACTTTCAATGTTGATTGAGAAAATAAAATGAGCGAAAAAACAGATCAAAAAGATAGCAGTGATGATGTTGATGTGTTTACGTCAGTTGAACAAAGTTTTGACAAGATGCATAATAGCGTAGAGCGGCTGACACCGAGATACACACAGTCACTAACAAATCTCCAACAAGAGATTCATACTGCATGGAAAAACTTGACATGCTCTAGCATTTCCGTTCAGCGTCAATATGCTGAAAAGATTGGGCTAAACACAATCTCATCTGATCTTTTGACTCAAATCATCCAAAAAATGGCCGAAGAGACCAACCGTTCATTTGAGATACAAAGCAACATTGTACAGACCTTCCTTGAGATGTCAAAGCAAAACATCCAGATATTCAACGAGAATGCCACCACATTTGCTGAATGGCAGAAAAAATTCATAGATCCTACCATGAATGATACAGAAAAGGACACATGACGAAAAAACTGTTTTCAAAAGATGATGGAGTGTATCTGTGCATATTTTAGCAAACAAATACGAAGAGTCAAATGGTGAAAAATTGATCAAACTTCTTACAGAAAAATCTACAATAAAGATACTCTCATTGTTGTAGGGTGAACCAAAGTCAATATCGGAGATAGTTCAGAAATGTGATTTTTCCATCAACTCACTATGTCGTAAAATTGATGCGCTGGACATCTTTCATCTATTATATGTCTCAGTAGAATTGGACAAAAACGATAAAAGAAAACTTTACTATCAAAGCAAGATAAAATCGTTTTATTTGAAATTTGTAGATGGGGAAACTCATCTGAAAATTGTTTACAACAGTACTTTCCCCAAAAAACAAACAATGAAAACAGCCATACAAACAGCAAAAGAACGAATCCTTCCAAAATAAAGCAGCTCCATTACCTGATAATCCTCCTACTTGTGATGCGACTATTACAACATAGGTACCATCTTCCTCTGTCACAATATCTGCAGGATGATCATCAGAATGCCTAATTCCAGAATAACAAAAAACATCTCATAACTTTTAGTAAAAACTTTAACAAATATTCAATTTTTAATCTTTAATGGATCTTTTTCTGAGAGAATTGAATCAATGCCGTGCGTTTTGTACGTAGATAGGATCCGCATAATCTTAGATATGATTACGCAAGTTTAATCAATAGAATCTTGCTCTTTTTTTGCTTGATTTAGTTTTTCTTTAGAATTATTTTGGATGTAATTCTCATAAATGTAATACCAAGGATCCATATTCACACCAGCCAAATAATCTTCGATCGCTTTTCCTTTTTTTGATGATTCTATTGTCATGTTATCTCTTATCCGGAACTAATGATACTCTAAAAAGAAAAAAATAGTGGATCAACCTTCTACCCATTGCTTCTTTGTGCCTTTCTACATACTGACCCAATGTCCTTCCATTTGATCTTTGATCTTGTGCATTGAAAAGATTGTGCTTGGGATTAAGGGTCTGCCTGAAGTTTTGATTGCTTCGATTCCTAATCCTTATCCTGTCTTTTCAACTGCCATCATCACATTGATGACATCTCCTGCCTGAAATGGCATCATAGTTTGATTAACGATTACATTTTTGCTGTCTTTAGTTCTAATAACTAGACGTACATTGGAATTTGGAATGTCATGACCATTCTTACGGAACCAAAAATCGATGGAACTAGATCCTCCATTACCTGAGTTTCTACCCACTTGTGGTGCAGCGATCATTACATAGGTACCTGATGATTCGATGGTGATGTCAGCTGACCGAAAAAAGAAAAAATGAGTGAGAGTGGATATGAAATACTCGAAAACCTCAACGTTTTGGGGAAATTACAATAACTTTTTACAAATGTACTGTCGAATATTCTTGATTAACGGTAGATGTTCTGGCTGTGAAAATTTTAGATATACATTATACTGTACACATTGCAAGACCAATCCCAAGATATTGATTTCATGCTAAGGCAAATAATTTACCCAATATCTGGAATTCTTGGAATCTCAGGATTAGGATATCAGTTTTATAAAATGATTAGAAACAGAGATATTATTGTATAATCCGTCTATTCTAATTGGATTATCAAATATCTCTGGACATTTTATGGACTAGATAAGAATGATCCTCATACATTAGATGTTGCATATATGCATAAAGTAATTTTTCATTATAATTCAAAATATCAAATGGTTTACCAAGTAACATGTCACATATACAAGATTACCTAAAGGGAAACAGAATGAGTCCTGGTACAAAAAAGGTACAAGAACTGTACAAGTTATACTATTTACATACAATGGAAATGCTTATGGTATCCATGTTTATGGATATGCTCTTAGAAAAACCTGCTAAGGAATAATGGCAAGATACAAAATGTTGTTAATGGCAAAGCGAACTTAATTTATCAAAATGCGTTGATATGGTTATGATTAAAAACTACATGAAACAGAATACATAAGGAAAAACTTTGTAATGCTCAAGAAAATGTGTATAGAAACCATATGATGGAAAAGAAAGAAAATGTAACAATAACTAAAATGTTATAAAATATGGTGACGTAAAAGGTCTGAAGCCTTGAAAAAATCAATAAAAACAGAGGTTTCGAATGCTAGAGTAAACGGGAACCTTTGGGCCCATATTCTCCGGTATTCGAGACCTGCTCTTAAGCAAATGAAACATGACATTATGGAGAAAAATGATGTCTAAAAAGAAACCTGCAACAAAAGATCTCCTACAAGATGATAATGTATGATGTTGGTACCAGAATACAAGCAGAGGTAGCAAGCTAAATGCAGATATCCGATTGCGTAGATTGAATCTATTCTGTTACAGAACAAACACCACACCTGCTAGGCTTGTCAAGATTGGAAAGAAAGACATCATAAAGATAGAGGACATGTTGCTTGATCATGTATTCTGGTTGGAATCACAAAACTATGCACCAAATTACATTGATGGAATACTAAAGTCAATAAAGTCATGACTAATATTCAATTACATTGAACTGAAAAGAAAGATAAAGATTGCAAATGTCGGAATCCCAGTAAACATACAAGATGAACAGGTACCAACAAAGACACAGCTGCAATCAATTCTCAATGTGTCAAGTCCTAGAACTCGTTCCAGTATCAGTTTGATGGCCTTTTCAGGTATTAGACCACAAGTAATGGGGAATTATGATGGTACAGACGGTCTCAAGCTAGCTGATCTGCCTGATTTAATCATTACAAATAATGGCAAATCAGTTAGCTTTGCACACATTCCTGCAATGATAATAGTTAGAGCAACACTTAGCAAAACCAGAAACAAGTACTTTACGTTCTTGCCTGCTGAAGGTTGCGAATACATCTTGGGCTACTTGAGAAAGAGGATCTCATCTGGTGAAATACTCACTATACATTCACCTGTCATATCTTTGGAGTAGGGATATCAATTCAGAGGAAGAAACCTAGATAAAATTCAAAATAAATCGGGTTTAATCACAACTCCACGAATTACATCTGACATTAGAAAGTCTATCTGGAGTATTACGAAGGTGAGACCATATGTTTTGAGGGCATACTTTGACACACAACTACTATTAGCAGAAAGTCATGGAAAGATGACTCATGCGTATAGGCAGTTCTTTATGGGTCACAAGGGAGACATTGAAGATAGATACACCACAAACAAGGGAAGACTTACTGATGAGATGATTGCAGACATGAGAAGGGCATATATGGACAGCCAACAATTCTTGTGTACTATTAATACAGAAAATAATGCACAAAACAAAAAGGAGATACTGCTTGACATGTGGAGAGAACAGGCAAAACTTTACGTAATCGATCCATTCAAAATCAAAATAGAAAAACAACGAACCTCTACAGAAAAGACATTCAGCATGGAACAAGAAACAGATACGATAAGACAGGAGATAATCAAAAAGATGAAATCACCAAAAACATATGACGGTAAGATAGTAACGGGTGATGAGCAACTATTACATCATATAACGCAGGGCTGGGAGCCAATCAAGGAACTTGCAGAAAATCGCATAATAATTAGAAAAAAGATTCACTAACTTTTTGAATTGATTATATTTAGCAAACCTTCAACCGTATTCTCTTTTGTCTCATATGCTTGTCTTGATATTATGGACACCAATGAATTGACAAGTGCAATGTATGACTTAATTGACTGGCTGATCATATAGTCAATAAACTCATGTTACAACGTGTCTATTGCGTCATTGATGTTTTCTGAGTATATCAAGGTTGAAGGGAACACAAAATGGAATCAACAAAACAATTGATGGAGGAAAAACATGGGAAGACCTGCCAGAAATTATAGATTTGACAATTACAAGATTTGCACTTGACTATTCATATAAGATAATTTATGTTAGCTGCTACTCGTCTGAGGGTTTTCAAGAATTGTACAAAATGTCTTATGATTTAGATTCTTATGATCTGATTGCAACAAACAAGATTGAATAGATTTATTCTAAATGTCTGAAATTATTTTAGATTCTATGAAGTTTTAGATCTTCGTTCCCACATAAATATACAAAAATCCTCCCCATCCTTCCTGGTATGAAGTTTTTTCGAAGTATTTCTCAATTGATTTCCACGCAGATTGTTTAACGTACTCTATATCAGATCCAAAAGAACTGGTGAAATAAAGTAAAATCGGCGCAAAAATTCGAGCAGGACCTTGTGACATTTTAAAATCCAATATTACAAAATTTTTCTCTTTTCAGTGCATCATAACCTTTCTTGATAACCTTGTCATAGTCTTTACAATATTGAATCGCACCAGTAGAAAAAATACCATCAACATTATCTGGAAAATCATATTCTGCAATATCGCTTTGTACTAATTCGACATTTTTCCATCCATTTTCTTTTACTCTTTTTTGTGTTTGTTCAAGCATTTTGTCAGTAATATCCACACTGATTATCTTTCCTTCGGTACCAATTTTATCCAACACAAGAGAAAAGTTCAATCCTGTCCCACAACCAAGTTCTACAACTGTATCTCCTTTTGACAATTCGAGCAAATCATTTCTTTTCTCTTTTGTGATAGTCATTAACACGTAGAATTTATTATATAGTGTAAATATGAAAATTCAAAGCATGACAAGCCTTTCCGGATTAACATTAGAACAATTATTTCCAGACACACTTACTGATACTAACTGTGTATACATCGACAAGAGTAGAGAAGTTTGGGTTGCAACAGAGATGTGTGCTCAATATATTGAATCCAATGTGGATGCCATAGCAGTTAAAGGTGAAGATAACAAACCTATTGGTATAGTAGGCGGTTTTGATATTTTAGATTGTATTAGAAAAAATCCAACTCGGGATTTTCAGTATGAACGTAAAGTAGGTGAAATAATGTTTAGAGGAGTGCCACAGGTTGGATTAACTACAACACTCAAGGATCTACTCGAAACCTGGAAAGAATCACGGAGGGCTTTTGCGCTTATTCCTAACGGTTCAGGGGATTATTCTCCCATTTCTGCTAGAAAAATGCTAGAAATTGGAATGAGGTGTAAAACAAATCTTTCTATTTCATCACTACCAAAAAAGGAAACTATTACCTTTCATCATGATGATTCTTTAGGAGATGTAGTAGAGTCAATGTTTGCAAATAATGCAAGAAAGGTTCTCTTAGAAAATTCAAACCAATTCATCAGTGATAGAATGATACTAGGTGAAATCTCAAGGATACTAAACTTCCAAAAAGATGTGGATAATCTCCTAGATGTTCCAGTAAAGCAAATTAAATTGGAACACGTTAGAGAAGTCAAAGAAGATCTTAGACTAGAACAATTTTGTTCTATAATGGACAAAATGGATCATCCTTTTGTTGTCTATAAAGGAAACATAATTACACCCTGGGATGTGTGCGTTACTTTGCTATCTGAAGAACTGTCCACAACAGCATTTGGTGAGAGGTATCGAAAGACTAGAACTTGCCCTCATTGCGGAAAAGAGATAGATTAGATGATTCCTGATTTGGAATTAGACATTATACTTGGTAATTTCCTTTGAGAGTAACACATTACAAATATCCCATGGAGTAACAATCCAATCTTTGTAAATCACATAAGGATGCTCCATATCGTACATCATGGCTGAAACTTCATTTATCTTCAAATCACTAAAAATTACTCTTGCTTCTTCAGGTTCAATTGTATTCGCTGGAATGTCAAGAAAATTATCAATATCTTTTAGATACTTCATCTTTTCGGATATTGTTTCTATTATTATTCTGTCATTGATGTACTTGTAAGAATCTTCAAGAAGAATTTTTCTTGTTTTGTTTTCAAACATTGAATTAATGATTTTTCCTAGAGGTTCATCTGGTTTGTATGTAACAGCCGGTTTTTTTGGAATGTCTAGAATAGAAAGATTTGTTTTGCATCTCATTCCAATTTCTAGGATTTTTTTTGCCGATATTGCTGAATAGTGGTTCCAACGATTTTTAAGAATAGCAAATGCTCTACCTCTTTCTTTCCATTTTGACATCAAATCCTTGTATTTTGTTTGGTTAGACACGAGAACCGGATTTTTTTCCATAATATCTTCAACTTTGGTGCCATAAAACAAATCCCGTGAAGGATTTTTCAAAATATTTTCCATAATCTCTTTTCCTCCAATTACTCCGATCATCTTTTCTCCATCTTTTACTACGACAGAATCTGTTACTGATTCCAAATATTGAACCAACATTCCAGATACTACCCATACTTCTTTTCCTTTTTCTATAGTAATGCACAAAGAATAGTCCAGTGTCTCAGGAAGTAATTCTTCAAGTGATTTTTCTGCAACAGGAGAGTCTTCCACCATGATATTATTACTCATTTTAGAAGTATAACAAGTTAGATGATTATCAAAAATGAAATTGGAATTGTTTTGGAAATTTCAAGTTTAAAATAATATGTTTAATTTCAGATAGATCAAGATCTGAAAATTATCATTAGTGACTTAAAGATGCGATTGCCTTGATAATATTGGTCTTACTTAGAATTCCAATCAGCTTGCCACTGTCCGATAAGACTCCTGCTCCATTGATTTTCCCATCAAGAAGAGTTTGACATGCCTGAGATAGGTCATCATTGTAACCAACAGTAAGAATCTCATTTTTCATTACTTCGTCAGCATATTGTGTCTTTCCTAATCCGTGTTCTGAGTCAAAACTTTTTGGAAATACTATATCTCGCTGCGCTCCCATAGACATAACAATTTCAAACAAATCTCTAAAAGATATGATTCCTACAGGAATTTCCTCCTTATTTCGTACAATCAATCGAGATATCCTGTATTCTAACATTTTTGATGCAACATCACTTAACGATGCGTCAGAATACACCCAGTAGTAATTCTCTGACATATAGTCTCCAACTTTTTTTTCATTTTGATGGTTTGAAGCAAAATACTTCACAAGATCGGTTTTTGTAATAATCCCTACAATTTTTTTATCTTCAGATAATATCCCAACAGAACCGATATTATTATCAAGCATCATTTTTGCACACTTTTGAATATCTGTAGATTGAGGAATTGTCAATAGTGATCTTGCTAGTTCACTTAATGGAATTTGTTGTAATGTTCTATCTGATTTGTCTTTGAGGAGAAATAATCCTAGATCTTTTTCTGTTGTGATTGAATTTATTTTTCCATTTTCAGTGACCAAAACCCTGCTTATTTTTTTATCGAGCATGATTTTAACAACATCTGCTATTGTGGATTCTTTATCTATGGTTATTGGTGCTTTCATTAAATTTTCTAATACACTCAACACTAGAGAATATTTTGAATCAATTATAAAATACAAATGGACATTATCACAAATGACAATCCGCGTATATTTAACTCAATAATTAATAATTTCAAAAAATACTCTAAAATTTTTGGGAGTAGTATTATTGTATTTCTAAAAAATCCTCCACGTGGGTCCAATAAATAATGTCTTAACTATAATCCCATGCACGTTGTGCTCCCAGTCAAATTTGAACCATCTGAGAACAATATCTACAACTTTGTTGATCTCAACATTATACTATTAGATAAAATATACCATCAAATTATTTTGAAAAATCGTTATCGCAATAGAGTTAGTTTCAATATATCTCCAATAGTTTCGAGAAATTCAGGGATAGTTCAAGTTAAGTTTTGGAAAAACTAGATATTCTTTTTTAATTCTAAATGGCAATAAAACATTATAAAACATGATAGCGTAATGATACCTGAAGCCTTGAAAAAATTGATAAAATTAGAGGTTTCGAATGCTAGAGTAAATGGGAACTTTGGGCCCATTTAACAAAATTATTTATTCCAATTCACATGTGATGTTTTGTGAAAGATATAGAATTCAAACTAAATTCTACTGATATTCATCCAAATTCAGAAATTAAAGGTGTAATTTCTGTATTATACCCAGGAAGATATGACGGAGTTGTAATTAATACTCAAATTTTAGACTCAAATGAACATATAATTTACAAGGAATACAATGGTAAAAAAATATCACAAAACGTCTCAAGATTATTTATCAACAAAGATGTAATGCCTGAAAACAAAGCGGAATTTACCGCATTAATAAAATTTGAACCAAAACAAGAACATGAAATAAAATTTAGAGTGTCAATTATAGAACAACATAAAGAAATTGAGAGTCAGATAATTTTTGCAAAGTATTCTGTCTAAAATCTACTCTTTTCTACAGTAATTTTTCCAGTCATCCATGGATGTGGCTGACAGTGATATAGAACCTCTTGTGGTTCTGTAAATAAGAATTCATAGACGTCACCAGGTTTTAACACACCTTCAGAACCAAAATCACCAGAATATGAATCAGAATGTCGGTGATCAGGAGTTACTGTATGTGCAGTATCATCATAATTTGTCCAGATCACCCTATTGTCAATTTCTAACGTTATTGTTGGTTTGTTTGGAACATAGTTTTCATTTCCTTCAATAACGGCACCTTTTACAATATCAATAAAAAAGTCTTTTTCTGGGTGTAAGATATGCTCAGATACAGATGGTTTTGCCAATGATTCTGGGAGATAAAACGAAGTGTAAAAAACCACAGATGCAGACATACCAATTACCAGTGCAATCAATCCAATCCCATATGCATGGCTTGATGTAGGTGAACTCATAATTTTTTAGCCACTTCCAAGTTATTATAAAGTTTGTTTAGAATTTTTGAAATCATGGTTTGTTAAGATCTCCAGCACCGACATTAGAATTAACGTTTGCACCAACCCCTAAATCAGCTTGAGTTTTTGGGATAGGAACTTCTGGAGCTAATTCCTTTGTGGTGGTTTTTTCTTCTGGTGTTGTATTATCTCCTTCTGGAATTTTACCTGACTGAACAGAAACATCAGGTTCTGTCAGTTTTGGTTTTTCATCCTGTATAGGAATGGGTGGAGGTGCATTCTTTTGCTGACTCATTGCATATCTATACAAATGGAAGAATGCTGCAAACACAAGTAGAATGATTCCAACGAAGAACAAGGAAACATTCTTCATTCCTGTTAGAGCTGCATTGTATGCTGCGATGTTTAAGAACACTTGGAATGCCAATAATGCAACAAGCAACCAGTTAATCCACTTTTCACTAAGATTAATACTAGCTACTTTCTTTGGACCGCTACTTTTTGCAAGCTTTGCCTTTCTTTCTGCTTCATTTGCAAGTTTGATCATCATATATGTAAATCCAAATCCTAATGGAACCAATAAGATCATTACAGAGTAGAAGAATATAGGATCAATTACCAAACGTTCTACCAATGGTTGCGAGATATCAGGTGAGATATAGAATCCCCAATAAGTCGTCACCATAATTTGAGCAAGACTAGTAATTCCAAATGCTGTAATAATTGGTCTATCTCTCCATGAGAATTTCTTGTATCTATCAATAAATGGAATCAGTATAAATGATATGAGGAAAACTAATGGCCATAACAACCCTGTAACAAATTTATCATATTGTGTTCTCATGAATGCGTAGATTCCTGTAAGATACCATTCAGGAACAGTCACACCAGGCGGAACTGTAGGTTCAAACTTGAATCCAAGGTCAATAGGGAACACACCCCCAGTAATCAAAATCGCACCACCTATTGCCATAACCATAGGTACATCAAACACCAAAAATCGTGGGAAGTGAACCGCCATTAATCCAAGCATTACTATCGGTAAAAGAAATACATGCTGTGCATAAAATCTCAATACAAAATCTGAAAACCCACTACCCAATGCCGCATCACGAATTGTTGGTCCAGCTATCGGTATTGACGTAGTTAACGACGCCGCAATACTAATTGCAAGTTCTGCTCTTTCACTAAAAATCACATCATATCCAGTAAATGCTTCAAGAACAGTAACTACGCCAAGAATAACACCAGTCATCCATAAAACTTCATTTCTAATTTTGTATCTTCCACTAAAGTATTGGTAATACAAATGAAGAACTGCCATAAGCACCATTGCGTTTGAACCATGATAGTGAATGTTTCTAATGTGGAAACCAAATGGAACTTCATCGTTAATGAATTGAACACTGTCCCATGCTCTGTCCAAAATTGGTTGATAGTAAAACATAAGCAATGCTCCTGAAACTCCAAGAATGATAAAGATGATGAATGTAAGCATTCCTAGAAATCCAAATGGACTGACAAATCTTGCAGGGAATGAAAACTTGATTGCAGTAAAGATTGTTCTGTCTACTCCATCCCAAAGCCAGTAAAGAAACGCAACCGCGCCAGTTCTTCTTTTAAGCGAAACGGCCATATCCAATTACTCCATTTTCATTTGCATTAAACTTTGGTGGTAAAATATATACCAGCCCATCTGAATCAATCTCTAAAGTTAGTTCAGGTAATGTGTTTGATGGTGCAGCTTGAACTGATGCAGGGCCTACAAAAGCTGTTCCAGTAAGTGGATCATACATACTACCATGACAAGGACATTCGCCTCTCTTTCTTCCATCATCTGGCCAATATTTCCACAAACACCAAAGATGTAAACAAATCATACTATATGCCCTAATAGCGGAAGTGTCTTTTTTTCCACCTCCTAACTCTTCAGGAAGTCTAATAAATTGCCATTTACGAAATGCTTCTGCATCAAGTGCAGCATCACCAGTTGCAGGATATGTAATTACTTCAGCATGATTAATAGGATAAGTATTGATATTGGCCTGAGTACCATCAGGTAAAATTACTGGAACTTTTTCAAGAGATGCTTGGTTTGGGTTTGGCATATAATTTCCAAATGGGACAAATGGTGCAAATGCTAGCCCTGTACCAGCTGCACCCATTAATTTTAGAAAGTCTCTTCGGGATAATCCACTAGACTTTTTTGTCCCTAGTTCTGACATTCAAGCTGTCGTACTCGCCAAATTGCTTATAAACCTTGTTTAGTTATTTTGGTGGTTTTTGTCTAATAATAAAAATGAAGGCTATTCCGATCGCAGTTCCTATGACTACACCAACTACAATACCGTCACTAAAGGATGAATCAGAGTATGTGATGGCTTCAACTGGAGGAGAAGGAGGGATTTTTGTTTCATTGATAATTGCTATATTTTCTACAATATCAGATGGTGTGTATTCAGTCTCTTTATCAACAGGAATATCAAAAATCATTTCTGGTGAAATGTTTGTAAATTTAGCTGCTAATGTAATTGGTTCGGTTATTGAATCTCCACCAAACAGGGTTGAATGTGTTAAGAGCGTGTAAGTACCTGTTTGATTAATTGGTACATAAAGTACTGTTGACACATCATCTTTATTTTTAACAGGAAAGAATCCTCCGCCTTGACTAAAAATTGAATTACCTAACCAGTCAAGTGAAGTCCAATCAAGAAAATGACCAAACACTCCAGATGGAACATTAGTTTGTATTATTTTTCCTGTAGGATCCATTACAAAGACAGACAAGTTTGTGTCATCACTAGTCCATGAAAGTTCAATTGCAGCAGAGTTAATGGATTCATTTTGAACATCAAAATAATATTGCCTCCAGTCACCAGCCATATATCTATTAGCCATATCAAATGCACCTTTAGTGTATCCATTACCATAAAGAATATCATTACTTTGTACACCCTTAATTAGAATTGTAGAATCATTTTGAATCACGGGTTGTTTAACTACAAAAGATATTGGGGCATTAACAGTATGGTTATCACTTTTAAAATTTAAAAATCCTTGATAAATACCAGTCTGATAGTTGTTTGGGACAATTAGTGTCACATCAATTGTAGCAATATTTTTTGGAGGAATAGAAATAATTTTAGATTCGGACCAAACTACAGACCATTGTTCTTTTTCATAATAACTTGCAGATATTGTATAGTCCATTGAAGTTGAATTTTGTTTTGTGTCACCTAACCAGTAAGAATATCTGGTAGGAATTGGATAAACTCCTACAAGTGGAACGCCTTCAAATTTTTCAGTAGGTTCTGAAACTCTTAATTCTTGAACAGTTCCCCATGAACCAGCTCTATTCACCATTGATAATTCATTACTTGAAATTTTTGTATCGTTGTTATTATCAATCCAATCATAGAGATATAATGAAGAAATTTTGAGGTCATCAGCATATACATCAGATGTATTATTCATAAAATCACTGAATTGAAAATTCAGATTAAGAATCATTAATGAGGATTCATCAGGTATAGATTTACCTTCACTGAAGAAATCACTTAGTTCGGTACGGGTATTTACGTCAGACAGTTCGATATAATTTGGAATGAATTTATCAGTTCCATTCAAAATGGAATCATGTTGACGTAGAATTGTTGTTCCATTGAATTGGTTATTTGAGATCAAAGATAAAGTTTGAGGCATCACGTTAATTTGCAAGGTACTGTTAGTTGGATTTTTAATTGTAAATGTGGTTGTGGTTCTTTCACCTGGGAGTAATTGTCCAGCAAACCAGCTAGTCATAGGAAATGAACGTGTTGGTAGTTGAAATCTTTCAAATCCTATTGTGGTTGAGTTAATATGTTCAATTGATGGATCAAGAATTTTTTTGATATTATTATAAGAATCATCATTATACACGATGAAAACTCCATCTTCACCATGAACGTAATTTAATGCGGATTCAATATTTGCCAGACCAGATCCCTGAGTAAATGGATCGCTGCTTAGATCTTTTGCAGTAGACATTAGAATATTTTTAATCAAAAATGGATCATAGTCTTGCGACTGTTTTTTCAGTTCTTCAATCAATATTGCAGTACTTCCAGAAACCAGCGGTGCTGCCATACTAGTTCCTCCAAATAACGAAAATGATTCAGCTTTGGAATCTTTTTGAGTTTTCAACACATTTGAAGGTACAAAACCATGAGCGCCTATACTCATTACGTCAGGTTTAGGATCTCCAATTGATCCAGGACCCCTACTAGAGAAATCAACCACATCATTTGAGTGAGTAGTTGTATTTCCAAATCGTGGTTGGTCCTTGAATGGACCATATCCAACAAATACATTGTTAGTTGTGGCGCCAACTGAAATTCCAAAAGGTGATGCGTTTGGTAATCCTATTGTTCCATATCCGTGACCAGAATTCCCAGCACTTGAAACAATTGTCACACCAGGGTAATTCTCATCCAGAGAATAAGGAGTTGTCAACATACTAAGAATTATCGATAAAACATCCATTCCAGGAGAGGAATTAAAAGAAGGGAAATTAGATACTCCCCAACTATTAGAAATTATATCAACTTTAGGATTACCAGAAAATTTCCAAGTGTGATCTTTATTTTCAAATCCTGCGGACCACAACCATCCATATACAGTATCGCCTAACCACAATGCCTTTACAGGAACAATTTTGGCATCAGGAGCTACGCCAGTAATGGTGTATTTTTTCGAATTGTTGTAAATGTCATATGTCTCTTGACCACGTGAAGTGATTGATGCTGCACTTGATGTACCATGACCCATAAAATCTGTCATCAGTCCAAAGAATTCACCGTCTGAATCAAATGCTGGCAGCAGTGTTCCATTAATTGCATTTAACGTATCGTCAATGTCAGTAGAGTTATTTCTAATTGCACCATATACATCAAGAACTTGTGCACCAAACGTTCCTGCGCTGTAATCATTTTTTCCATCATTGTTAGAATCATAAACAAGGAATTCTTTTCCACTGCCCAATACAAGTGGTTTTTCATCAGTAAAATCAAAATCATAATTTGGTTTTTGTCCGGACTTTAAATCAAATCTAGTATAGTCTTCCCAAGAAGTACTCATGTCAGGAATTATAGTATCATAAACTCCAGGAATAAATGAATCAATAACTAAAACCGGAACTACTTGTAATCGAGTCATTGGTCCTTCTAATGCTCCCTGATAAATTACTCCAAGATGATAAATGCCACTTTTTGATTTTATGTAATCTTTATTGTTATTTCCAATTTTCATGTCTTTATCTAATGTTCCATTAAAAATTACAGAGTTTCCAATCTGTGGAAAAAATGAATTATAAATTGGTATTTCACTGCCTTTACCCCCTTGAGATACATCTAAGAATACACCATCTCGTGTAACATATACAGATGAGGTCATGTGAGAAGGTATTGGTTTAGTATAGTTTCTAATAATTTCATTTTTATCAATATATGCAAAAAAAGTTGCATTGGTAAGAATTATTCCTTGTCCATCAGGGTCAAGCATAACAGGATGATTGATTTTATCTCGTGCGACTGAATGTTGAATATCAGGATTTGAAAAATCAACACCAGTATCTACAATTGCAATTATTGTCCCATTTCCTGATGCATTATATTTTTTTTTAGCCATATTCGAACCCGTAATATCACCAATACGTGAAACATCTACAATTTCATCATCTGATAAATGAAAATCCAATTTTGAATCTTCTATGATATGATAACCTTGTGCAGCTAAATGTGATGCAGAATTCTCAGAAAGAACAGATACATAAAAAAATCCATAATCAGATTGAATCCCATATATTGAATTAGTTTTTAAAAAATCATTATTTTGTAAATTATTTCCAAAAATTAAATATCTTTTAACATCATTTTGAGTAAAAAAGTTTGAATCAACCTCCACAATACCAGAATCAAAGATTATTGGATTTTGGATTTTATTTAAACTAGTTAAATCACCAGAAATAAATGCATGTGAATTGGCCACGGTAGATGAAAGAAGAATTATGAAAAAGAAGATAGCCACTTTGGGCATTACATAATTTTCTGTTCTTGTGTTATTATAACTATCTTCTTCGTGCAAGAATTGCGATTTGTAGTGCAACAATAATTCCTATAGAGGCAATAATTGGAAATAACAATGAATTTAATTGATTAGAAGCTTCACTGATAGATTCTACTGATGTAGAAATAGTATCAGTACTTTGATCAATATTAGAACTTGCTTGCTGCAAAGTATTTCCAAATCCTTCAATTTCTAATTTCAGAGTATCAAGTTCGCTTGATGTTTCATCTAAAATTGAATTTAGTTTAATTATTTGTTGTGAGATTCCTCCAATGTCTTGAGTTAGTACATTAGTGGCAGCTGAGCCATGAGATGTAGTTCCTTGACTAAATGCAACTACATGAAACACATGAGTTCCTTCTTCTTGAGGGATATAATCAACATAGTATAATCCTTGATGAAGTGTTTTAAAAGAACCAGCCAAAGGAATAGAAATCCCAGATGGTAAATGAACATGAGTAGGACCCAATAACTTTGTAGGCTCACTTCCAACCAAAAGCCCATCACTAGTTATTTGTACAAATACTCTAATTGGTTGATTAATTGCTGCAGTTTCAGGAGCAAAAACTAAAGTGTTAACTATTCTTTCAATTGGTACATCTACCAGATCTGTTGTTGCAGCAAATTTTACATCAATTTTTTTAGAGAGTCCATTTTGTGTGGTACTTATTACTTCAACAGCATATGTTCCATAAGGAAAATTTGTTGAAGGTTGAGGCCATTTTAGTAAATCAAAATTAAAGGAGCCATTTGAGTCAGTTGTTATTTGATCAAATTTTGCAATAGTTTCATCTGGAGCAAAAAGTCGTATGATCAAGTTTTCATCAGGTAATCCTTTTCCATAAACTTGTAAGTTATGTTCAGGAGAATACACTTTACTGTTTGTAAACAAATCCAAGTCTGAAAATGAATCAAGTGTATTTACAAGTAAGAGAGTAATTAAAACAGAAAATAAAATTTGGAATTTCATTTTAATTGATGGTCAATGTTCTCCTAGATATTGCTTCTGGAAATTTGTCTATAACTTACGTTAAGTGCGATTCAAAAAAAAGAAAAAAAGGGTAATGTGAACTAGTTTTATCTTACAGTTATCGTTGTGGATACTGGTGGTGATAATGCCGTAGGATTATCAACAGACTCCCAAACGAATGCAGTTGCACTATAAGTGCCTGCTTCAGTTGGAATCCATGATAATGCTGGGCTGAATGATTGACCAGCAGATAGTGAACCTGTAATCCATGCTAGTGAGACTGTAACACCGTTACCATCCTGAATCTGTACCAAGTATGCAAATTGTTGCTCTCTATCCTGACCATTTGCTAAATCAGCAGTGATTTGCACCTGTTGGTCAACGGAAACAGTATCTAAACTGTTACCGAATGCATCAACTACTCTCAAGTTAGCAGCTGGTGCTCTCTCTAGAGGTGGTACAATAGTGCCGATTAGGGAAGTGGCAGTGATATCAAGCTCATCTGCAGTTGTGTATGGATTAGGTAGTGTATTGTCTTCGTAACTTGCAGTGACAGTGTCACCTTCTGAAACTCTGAGTCTGTGACCAGAAGATTCATCGGTAGTTGTGAAGAACACAGTACCTTCGAAGATTCCAGTTGCCTCATTAGTTTCAGTTACGGTTAGATCAATACCTCCGGCGTCGGAGTCAGACCAGGCGTCAACATCGAAGTTGTCGACTGATTCTGGATCTAAGTTCATGTCTGGGTCAATAACTCTTACAACACCTGTTCCGCTTGCTGGGTAGCTTGCTTCAAGCCACTGAACCTCACCAATATTCCATCTGATAAGTGCTGAACCTACTATAGTTTCATCCTCTGAGAATTCAAAGGAGACAGTAAGTCCGTCATCATCATCAGTTTCTAAGAATCCATCAGTTGGACCTGCGCCATCTGCGGATGTTCTTGGGTTAGTATCACTACCTGTAACGCCATCTGCATCGTGTTCGAATCCTGTGAGGATTACTTCACCAGTGAAGATGCCGGTATCAGTACCAGTTTCGACAAGTTTGTATTGATTAATATCGAATCCTCTTGTTGAGACCTTTATTGGGTCTTTAGAAGTATTTCCGATTTCATCAATTAAGTTACTGTCAAAGTTGTGATCTGGTGCGACAATGGTAATGTATACTTTATCAGTCCATGTGTAAACTTTTTGGTCAAGCTCTACAGTTGCTCCGAAGTTTGAAGTGAACAATGTCAAGTTGACATCTTCATCTTCATCTCCGACATAATCAGATCCAGATGGACCCCAGTCAGTATACTCAAGGACAATTTCTTCTCCTCTTTCTAAGTTATCACCATCTAATTCTTGAGGAATCTCGATGACTATCTGGAAGATACCAGTAGAGTCACCTGTTTCTCTAAAGTTAAGTGGTTCTGGGTCAAATGCTCCTCCTTGTCCGTCAGCGTCACCCATGGTAACGGTTGCGGCATCAGAGTCCCATTCAATCAAGTCCAAGTCATATGTCTCAGCCTGGTCATTGTCCAAATCTAAGTCTGGTTCAATGAGGGTCAAGATCATATCGGATCCAATAATATACACAGATTTGTCAGATTGTAATACACCGTTTCTTAGGTCAAAGGTAGCAGAGTCTGTTACAGTATTAACATCACCTGATGCATCAGCTGGATCAGTGTATTCTACTTGGAGAATATCTCCTTGTAAGATACAATAATCACCAACTGATGGGGCTATGTTAAATCTGTCATTAAACGGATTAGTACCAACTGCGGAAGCTCCGTTAATTGGTACATAATCAGTTGTATCTGGACATTGGCTACTTGCTGGACCATCGGTATATCTAATTACGATGTCAGCTTCGAAGATTCCTGCGTCGGGTGCGATTTCAGTCATTGGACCAAAGTGTCTTGCAACTGGAGCATCCTTGAATGTTCCTGTTGCACTAACGTTTGAAACACCTACTGGAGTTATTGTCACAGTACCACCATTAACAAAGCCACTACCACTTGGAGAAGGTACGATAGTTAATTCGCCATTCTCCAATGTAGTTGTTGCATCTGTGAAGGTAAATGTAGCGACAAATGGAGCTGGATGTGCTGCAGTTCCAGGTTGTGTAACAGTTACAGTGCCGTCGACAAAGCCAGGTCCGCTGGCTAATCCATTGGTAATTGTTAGTTCGGTATTAGTACCACTAACATTATCAATGTTGGTATCACCATTAGTATCAATCCATGTTGCGGTTGCGGTATTAGGTCCTTGTACAAGGGTTACTAAACCTGGAGTCATTCCACTATCTGCGTTTGTAACAACAAGTTCTCCTACGGAGATTACGCCATTACCAACATTGGTAAAGACACCTGTTGCACAGTTTGCAGCCGGCATACCTGTTTGACAAACAAGTACACCACCTGCTGAAGAAATGGAACTTATCTCACCGCCTGAACCTAGACCAGCTGCACCAGCATCAGTAAAGATTGCTACTACAGTGTTGGGTCCTTGACTAATAGTTATTGCACCGCTGACAAAGGTAGCTAGGCTACCTCCACCGTTAACAAAGGCACTTAATTCAGAACCTGAATCAATGCCGTTTGCAGCGTTATCAGTAAATGTGGCACCTACATTGTTGGTTCCTTGTGTTATAGTAACTGCGCCGTTTGTAAAGGCACTAGCACTACCAAGAGCACCACCAAAGCCAGTAGTACTGGAAGTAATGGTTATTTCACCATTAGCTACCCTACCGTCTCCGATGATGGTATTACCAACATTGATAGGACCAGGAATTACTGAAGGACCGCCTGCATAACCAAGTACTACCTGTGAGGCACCTCTGATTACAGAGATCTTAACAGGTCCTAATGGTTGGTCAGCCCTATTTTGTGCAATATTATCTTCACCGCTTGCAGAGACATCAAAGTCTGGATCGTTAACTCTAACGTGGACAGTTAAACCACCTTTATCCAAATATTCACCTTTATCCAAACCAGCAGTGTTGCCGATAATACCGACACCACCCATTGCGGTTTGGTGTACTGGGAAGATAGATCTTCCATCAGGATTAGTTGAGGTTGAAGGGGCAAATCTATCTGGAACACCAAATGGTACCGGATAGACTGTTCTGTCTAGACTAACTGAACCTGTAGTTGCACGAACTCCTGCGGAGTCGCCAACTTCAATGGTTTCACCTGATGCATCTCTAAAGTCAACATAGTTAACTTCAATATCGAGGCCAGTTACAGATACAGCATTTGCAGTATCTGATTCACACCATGCAGCTGGAATTTGGAAGCTGCCAACAAAGATACCAGAGTTTCTTGTGGTTTCAATCAGAGTAAATCCGGTTGCACCTAGGCCAGTATCTGTTGTGATGTTTAACAAAGCATTAGAACATGCACTCCCTACTTTTGGAGTTGTCCATAATTTGTCATCAAATGTAACATCTAACAATCTACCAAGGTTATCACCATTGCTCAAAACATCGTTGAAGGCATCACTACCTACAACATCGTTAAGTTTTGGGAAATTGGCACTATCAATGACAGTTGTATAGATATCAATAAGATCAGAGTCTACGTTAAGATCTAAGTCTTCTAGTGTGATTGTAACTGTGTCAGCATTCTTGTATGAACTTTTATCAAATGATACAACACCTGAATGACTTGGTGCTTCTTGTTGATCAGATACTTGTGTAGATACACCATCTGTACCTAAGTCAAGATAATTGACTCTTGGTGATTCTTCATCATCCAAGTCTTCAATGACAATGAATGTTGGTCCATCGTCAATTGTAGCTAGGCCAGTATAGGTGCTTGGATCTAGTATAGTTAGCTGATTAATCATGAAGTATTCCAAGGTACCATCAAAAGTACTTGTGTTATCACCGGTTTCTTCTAGTTCTAATCTGATGATTTGGTTGGCAAATCTTTCATTGTCTTCCAATCCATCATTTAAGTAACCAAATCCAAATACGTCAGCAACAACTGGGAGTTTTACTCCATTACTTACAAAACCACCAGATACACCAGTGTTTAAGGTGAATGTGGCAGTAAGTGGAGTTGTTGAAGATAGGTTCCTAAAGTCATCTCGATCAAGGAGTATTAGTCCTTGTAATGAATTAGTATTATTTACAAGAGAGACTCCTGCTAGTCGGATATCAACATTGTTGACACGTAGCGTGTTCTCATTGTTTAGTGACCTAATATCGTAGTTGAATAGTGCGAAACCGTTGAAATCATTATCATCAATTGGAGTTGAATCAAAGACATTACCCATTGTTCCAAATGTTAGAGCTAAGGTATCACCGTTTGCTATCGTGGTGTTTGCACCAAAGTTAATGATTCCTCTATCACTAAACTTCTGGAATGTAGTTCCAGCTAAATTTACGTTAGTTTGTTGAGTGAGTACGGTACCATTATTTAACTGAGCTGTAAAGCCAGTATTTTGGTTAGGGCCAGATAGTGTGTTTGGTGAACCAGTTCTTAGAGATGGAATCAAAGCAGTATTTGGATCGTTTAGATCCAAGTCTTCGTCGGCTCTGCTGTTTCTGTTGGCATCACCATCAACAAGGCTTATTGGAATCTCTTCACCAGAGTTCCATTCGTTGTCAAATGGTTTGATGTCTATTTTAGCAAAGCTGTGACCTACAAGAAGTGTATAAGAGTCATCGTTGTATGTGATAGATGCTGAGGTTCCCCTGTTTGCACTATCAGTGATTCTGAGAGCAGAAGTATCTGATTCATCATATGTACCAAATACTCCGCTGTTTGGACCCTGTTCTGTAATTGTGATTGGAACTGTGTTGTTCAAGAAACCACCTGCGACAAACCATTGAGTTGGTACGTCAGGGTTATTTCCGTTCAAGACAAGAACTGAATCATCGTTATCCTGTAAGGTAGCAACGATTCCTTTGTTTTGAACATCTGCATTGAACTTCATTACACAATTGTCTTCACACATTAATGCAGATAATTGGCTAGTAAGCAAGTTACTATCAGTGTTTGCGGCTACATTACCAACTGCAGATCCGTTCTCATCGAATACTTGGTAGTTTGTAGAAACATTTCCTACGGTACCAAATGTCCAAGAGTCTTCATCTGTTGGGTCAATGTTTAACCATAAATCAGTAATAGTAGCATGTACTTGTGCTCCTCTAGGATATACAGCTCTGTCTAAAGCTACAGAGGCAAATTGATCAGCAGTATCAAATGTGAGGGATGCTGATTGAGCACCACCACCTTTGTTGTACTGTACGACAACGTTACCACCTGGAGATAAAGTGTAGAGTTGTATGAAAGGCCATGCATTGTTAACAATGTCAATTTGACCATTTTCAAGTGTGATTGGATTTGCATTAAGATCTTTGGCTTCTCTAACTACGTTGATGGAGCCTGGAGTGGTTCCAGCTGCGCAGTTATTGTCTGATTGTATTGCGACACCAGTTGTCTGACCAAATTCAGTGCCTGTTGGGGCATTGAATAATAGTGCTTCAGCTTGGTCTGCAGTACAAATTGAACCAAAGTCTAGACCTACACCAGCTGTTGATGTTGTTGCATCAGCAGCAATGGCTTGTGTTCTGTCTGCAAAGTAACCATACCAGTTACCGTCTACGGCTTGAGCCATTCTAAGCTTTTTACCATTAACAGTAACATCTGGTTCACCTTTTCCTTGATCTGTATCATTAATGTTTGAATCAATTACAACGACCTCAATTACTTGAGGTCCTGACATGTAGTTATCAAACTGTGAGTTTTCTGCGGAAACAAATAGGTTAGCGTTGGCTGCAAATGCTACTGGCATCATAGATGGAGCAGCAAATGTCATACCACCGGCTAACATAATTGTCATTAATGTAAGACTAGTTATTTTACGTCCTATTTCGTTATTCATGTTATTGGCTTTTTTCATTAAAATTTGTATTTAAGACTAATGGACGATTCGTCCACAATTGTATCATTTTTTGTGATTATTTTATCATTTTTTCAAGAATTATCAAAAATATATATTATTATCATCTAAAAATTGTAAATAGTAACAAAGTTATTAAATTGATCTAAGTATTTTACAATATTTTTTTAAATTATTGTAATTTTTACAGGCTGATTAAGCCTTTATTTCCTTGCCTAAGAGGCTTTTGTATAACTCAATAGCCTCAGGTTCATCCTTTGGTCCAACAACTACTGCAGATCCTTTCTTCATAAAGCTTACAGATAATTCATTAGTTCTCATGGACAATCCCAAGTCTCCCTGATTTTCTACAATGAATCCTTTTTCTCTTGCAGTATTTGTCACAGCATTAACATCAATATCAAATGTTTTAGTTGGAGTGATAGAATAAGTTCTCTTTCCTCTGTTTCTTCCACATAGTTCTTCTAAAATCAATTCTTCTCTAGGAATAGCTTCAAGTTTTCCTGTTCCACATATTGGACATTCTTCAGCTCTGAATGTTCTAGTACTGTTAAAGTCAAGAGTTTCCAAATCAATATGTAAGATGTTCTCAGACAGACTTGGTTTTTTCCCAATTATTATTTTTACAGCTTCTGCAACTTCTATTCCACCAACAATAGATAGTATCGATGGATGTACTCCTTCAATACTACATGTTGGCATAGTGTCTTCATCTAATTCAGGAAACATGCAATAGTAACATGCACTCTGTTTTGGTAAAACAGTAAATGCTTGTCCTGATACTCCAACTGCAGCTCCCGTAACAAATGGAATTCCAAATTGCACACATGCTTTGTTTAATGCATATCTTGCATTGACACTATCAAGTGCATCAATTACAACATCACATCCCTCAACAACTTCAAGTGCAGTATAATCATTAACAGATATTGCTAATGCCTCTATATTACAATCAGGATTTAATTTCTGTAATTTTTTTGCAGCAACTTCTACTTTTACTTGTCCAACATCATCTTCATCAAACATTGTCTGACGATGTAGATTAGATAATTCAATTACATCTCTGTCAACAATACGTAGAGTTCCAACACCCATAGCAGCTAATCTTGATGTAATAGGATTCCCCAAACCACCAGTTCCTACAACACACACTTTGGAATTCTTTAATTTCAATTGTCCTTGATAACCAATCTCTTCAAGCATTACTTGTCGAGAAAATCTGTCAAGTTCTTTAGAAGATAATTCTTCTGAACCACCTGCCACTGCAGGTAAAATATACACCTCATCTCCATCTTTTAGGGAAGTGTTCATGCCGCTGGAAAATTTTGCATTCTTTCCATTGATGTAGATGTTAATCAAAGAACGTGGAGTTCCGTCTCCTTCTAAAACACGTCTTTTAAAATCATCACCCAGAATATCAGATATTTTTGCAAATGCATCCTGTAATGAGTCTGCTGAAATTTGGGTTTTTTTCTCACCACCACTTTGATTAAGTACAGATGGAATGGTAAATGTGATGTTTGCCATCAATTAACTACCGCCGAGATTTCAGATATGTCTGCTTTCATTATTGTAGGTTTTTTCAAAACTTCCATTATAGCCTCTGTTGCTTTCAAACCATTACCAGTCACATAACACACTACTTTGTCATTTGCATCAATCTTTCCTTGTTCCACCATTTTTTGGAGAACAGATATAGATACTCCACCTGCAGGTTCTGTGAATATTCCTTCAGTTTGTGCAAGCAATAAAATTGCATCAAGGATTTCCTTATTGTTACATTCTTCTGCAAATCCATTGTATTGTGCTAAACGTTTCAAAACATATCTACCATCACCAGGATCACCTATAGCCAAACTTTTTGCTACAGTATCAGGATTCTCAACAGGAATTACATCTTTAGAATTTTTCTTAAATGCATCAACAATTGGTGCACATCCATGGGGTTGTGCTGCAATCATGTGCATGTTAGACACATCATCAAGTAATGAAACAGTTTGTAATTCTTCAAATCCTTTACAAATTGCGTTAAGCATTGCACCACTTCCCACTGGAACTATTAATTGATCAGGCACTTGCCAACCAAGTTGTTCAGCAACTTCAAATGAAAATGTTTTAGATCCTTCTACATAGTGAGAGCGCATGTTAATGTTAACTATTCCTATTCCCTTACTATCACCAATTTGTGCTGCAATTCTGTTTGCATCATCATATGTACCATCAACTGCAATGTAATTTGCACCATATGATAATGCTTGTGTAATTTTTGCCATCTCTATATCACTTGGTGCAAAGACGTGACATGGTAATCCAGCTTTTGCTGCATGTGCTGCAGTAGCTGATGCCAGATTTCCAGTTGATGCGCATCCAACAGATGATAATCCAAATTCTTTTGCTTTAGATATTGCAACACCTGCTGGTCTGTCTTTGAATGAAAATGTTGGGTTTACAGAATCATTTTTTATGTAAAGATTGTTTAGTCCTAATTTTTTTCCAAGATTGTCAGCCTTGATAAGAGGAGTCATTCCGGCACCAATACTTACAATGTTTGATTTGCTTTCTATTGGTAGTAATTCAAAATATCGCCAATAGTTTTGCTCACGGTTAGAAAACATATCTTTTGTAATCACAGGAAAGTCATATTTTACATCAAGAGGTCCAAAACACTCACTGCAGACATACTTGAAAGCAGTATCATATTCTTTTTTACATTCTCTGCATTGCAATGAGGTTCTAGCCAAGATCAATTTTTCCTTTAATAAGATAGATAAAAAATCCTAATATCAAGTTAAGTAATACTGGATTTTATTCGATAAAAATATAGTAAAAATCATTGGGATTATTATCAAAAACTAGAGTAGAAATATGTTTTTTAAAAGAATATTTGGAAAAATCTGTTTTTTTGTAAATTTTTCAATAATGAGTAAGGTTTTTAGAGATTTTGGAAAGATAATTCGCATGAAAAACAGTGCAGTCATTGGGATTATTGGAGGCATTTCAATTGTAATAGTTTTAGGTATTGTTTTTACATTTAATGAAGAATCAGAAACAATTGAGATAGAAGATGTATTTAATAGAGAAATAATACAAGATGAGGAAAGTACATCAGAAGTTCAAGAACAACTTGACGAGATTGAAAAAATCAATTTAGAGGAAGAATATTCACCACAGCCAAGAGAATGGATTACTTCAGGTCCATTTCAGATTGATCGAAGTGAGTATGTAATTGGTGAGAAAATATTTGTAATAATTGGTGGATTACAATATAACGAAAAAGGTCAAATTGTCTTTCTTAGACCCTTAAATGAAACTCATTATGAAGTGTATCAAACAATTCCATTTGATGGGGCAAAGAAAAATGCTTTTAATTATTACATACAACCTCAGCTTTCAAAGATTAGAGAACTGTGTTCAACAAATGACATAACAGGTGATTGGACTGTAATGTTTAGAGGAACTAACTATGCAAATCTAAAATTTAAAATCACAGATGAAATTCTTCCAGGATCAGAAGACGCATACAAATCAGTGTGTTGATTTATTTTAGATTATTATGAAAGCAAACCTTCTTACCAGTATGACATGCAGGACCAGATGGTTCTACAAGGTAAATTATTGCATCAGAATCACAGTCAACTAGAATTTCTGTAATCTTTTGAACATTACCAGATTCTTCACCTTTCATCCAGAGCTTATTTCTCGAACGACTCCAAAACCAGGAGTTGCCAGTTTTTTTTGCAAGTTCTAATGATTCTTTATTGGTATAAGCTAATGTCAAAATATCTTTGGTGTTAGCATCCTGAACAATTACAGGAACCAATCCTCCACTTTTTTCAAAATCTATATCGCTGATTGATTTATTCATGTTTTAAATTCCTAAATCAGATATTATAATCTTACAGGTATTTTTTTTTCTTTAAGATATGATTTAACGCCTTTGACTCCATGAGTTTGATAGTGAAAAATAGATGCAGCCAAAGCAGCATCAACATTTGATTTTTCAAACACATCTACCATATCATCAGGCTTTCCACAACCACCTGATGCAATTACTGGAATGGATACTGAATCTACAATAGATTTTGTCAATAAAATGTCATATCCGTCTTTTGTGCCATCTTTGTCAATACTGGTAAGTAAAATTTCTCCAGCGCCAAGTTTATCTGCTTTTTTTGCCCATAAAATTGCATCAATTCCCGTTCCTTCTTTTCCACCATAAATAAAAACCTCAAACCAGAATTTTTTATTGTCTTCTGAAAAAACAGTAACACCTGTCTTGATGTTATAATTTCTTTTGGCATCAATTGCAACTACAACACATTGTCTGCCAAATAATTCCATGAATTCAGTAATTACTTGTGGATTTTTTATGGCGCCAGTGTTGATTCCAACTTTATCAGCACCATTTAGAAGAATGTTTCTTGCATCATCTAATGATTTTACTCCACCACCTACGGTAAATGGAATATCAATTACTGATGCTACCTTTCTGACTAAGTCTTTGATTGTTTCTCTTTGTTCATCTGATGCAGTAATATCTAAGAATACAAGCTCATCTGCACCTTCGTTACTATATTTCTCAGCTAATTCAACAGGATCACCTGCATCCTTTATTGATTCAAAATTAAGTCCCTTTACAACTCTACCATTTTTTACATCAAGGCATGGAATAATTCTTTTTGTTAGAGTCATACTAGTTTTGCATCCCCAATAGATATTTTATTTTCATACAGAGCTTTCCCCAAAATTACCCCAAACGCGTTTTTTTCTTTAACATCTTTAATATCATCAATATTTGATATGCCGCCACTTGCAATTATATGAGCTTTATCAAAACTACATGCCTGCTCTAAAAAGTCTAAATCAGGACCTTGCATTGTTCCATCACGATTTACATTTGTTAGTAAAAATTCAGTGAAACCCATTTCAAGAAATTCTTTTATGGATTCAATTAGTTTAATTCCAGTTTTATCTTGCCATCCATGAATAACTATCTCACCGTCTTTGTGATCAACTGATATTACGATTTTTCGAGATCCTAAGGATGTAAGTAATTTTTTTAAAAGTACTTTATCTTTGAAAGCAAGAGTTCCAAGCACTACTCTGTTTGAAATTTTAATCATATCCAAAATGATTAATTCATCTCTTAGGCCACCTGCAACTTCAATTGGAATTGAGATTTCATCAAGAATTTTCTTAATTATGGGAAGATTTGAGCCAATTCCTAATGTTGCATCCAAATCTACGATGTGAAGCATGTCAGCACCATCTGCCTCCCACTTCTTTGCAATTTTTACAGGATCATTATGGTATACGGTTTTCTGCTTTGGATCACCTTTGTAAAGTCGAACCACTTGTCCATCCATCAGATCAATTGCAGGAATAATCTTCATTTTTTACACTCATCAAGAAAATTCTTTATCATAATTTTTCCAACAGACCCAGACTTTTCTGGATGAAATTGAGTTCCAAAAAAATTATCCTGCTCAACTACTGCTGGAACTTTGATACTATAATCAGATTCAGCAGTAACTATATCATTGGAATTAGGCTTTACGCGATAAGAGTGAACAAAGTAAACCCAGGAGTTATTGTCAACACCTTGTAAAATCTTACCAGGTTTTTTTATCACCAAATTATTCCATCCCATATGAGGTACCTTCATGGAGTTTGGAAGTATGATCACTTCACCTTCCATTATTTTCAAGCCTCTCTCTTTTCCTTCCTCACTTTTTTCAAAGAACATTTCCATTCCAAGACATATTCCCAAAACAGGTGTTGTGTCTTTTACAAAATCTTTGAAACCTGTTTTTGATGATTTAGTTATGCTTTTGATTGCTGGATCAAAGTTTCCAACACCAGGAAGCAGTAATCCAGAATATTCATTGGGTTTATCAAAATTAGTAATAACATCAACTAATGCCCCTGCTTTTTCAAGAGAGTTTTTAAGACTGAAAATATTTCCAGCTCCATAATCAAAAATTGCAACACTAACCATTACATCGAACCTTTTGTACTTGGTATTCCTTTTTGTTTTTTGTCATATGAAGAAGCTGATCTTAGTGCTACTGCAAGTGATTTGATTGCAGCCTCAACTTTGTGATGATCATTTTCACCATACTTTACAGTAAGATGAATACAGCTATTCAAATTTTGAAGTAATGACTGAAAAAAGTGTTCCAGATCTTCTTTGGAAATATTTTCAATTTTATTTCTCTTTATTAATAGAGTCAATTTCCAGAACGGGCGTTTTACCAGATCAACAGATGCTTCAGCCAAAGACTCATCCATTGGAACTGATGCATAACTAAATCTTGTAATTCCACTTCTGGAGCTTAATGCCTTGTCAATTGCTTGTCCAATTGTAATTGCTGTATCTTCAATTAGGTGATGATCAATGCCATCATTTGATTTTGCGTTAACTTTGAGGTCCATCATACCATGTGTGCCAAAAGACACAATCAAGTGATCAAGGAAGTTGATGCCTGTTTTGATGCTTGTTTTTCCATTTCCATCTAAATTTACAGATACTTCAATGCCTGTTTCCTTGGTATTTCGTTTAATTGACGCCTTTCGTAGTTTCATGTTTCTCACAGGTTATGTAATCTCAATTATTCTAAATTTAAGACCTTCGGAAGTAGATGGATCGAATCCAGTACCAAGATTGCATCATTTTTCTCAAACAATTCAAGTTTTTCTTGTGGATTCTTGCTAGTTCCTATAATACCACAAAAAGTAGTTTGATGTCCCAAGTCCGTAACTTTTTTGGCCATGATAAAATCCTCCATCGAGTCGCCCACGTACAAAGTTGAAATGCTATTTAATCCTTGAATGGAATCTAATAATCGTTTAGGATTAGGTTTTGCAAATTCACGTGATTCATCTTCTAAAAACACCGAATTATTTAGATCAAATTCATTTAATAGAGTCTTTAAGGAATAACTTACAGAATCTTTTCCCCTTCCTGTGACCATTGCAATTTTTGAATTAAATTTTTTTTGTAATGTTTTAATTAATTTCTCATTCAAAATTACGTCATCTTGCTCGATTAAACCAGGTTCAGAAAAATTTGATGCTGAACCAAATAATTTTTCATATAGTTTTGGTCCGTAGAAAAATTGATCAAATATGTTATACAACGGATTTTCATGGTGTGTTCCAGGATAAGATAGTTTATTTTTAATTTCAGATAGGTCAACTAAATTTGCAATATATTTTTCTACTGAAAGAATTCCACTGGCATCAGCATGTTTTATCACATCAAAGAGAAAATTATTCTGATCTTTATCTAATTTTTTTGCAGCTACAAGAGATATTATTGCAGCATATGTGAGATCAACTTCATCATTAAAACCTCCAGTTGATTTGAATCCATCAATTATTTTAAAATCAACGTCTATAGAATTATTTATTTTTGCAAGATTCTCCAAAACATATCTAGTTGTTTTAATAATTGCCAAATCATAGGACTTTGTAATATCAATTAAAACACCATCACAGTCAAAAATTATAGAATCAATTTTATTTATTACATCAATGTAAGAATCACCAACATAGATTCCATCAGATTTTTTTGTTAGAGTCATCCCAATAAGTCACGAATAGCCAATAAGAATTTTGAGTTCATCTCTTTTGTTCCGATAGTTACTCTAAGACATCCCTCATGATTCCCAATTTTTCCTAACTTACGAATTGATATTCCTTGTTCAGTAAGTGCTGTGTATACACGTTTGTAGGAGCCATGAGCATCAAAGAGCACAAAATTAGCCTTGGAATCGAAGACTTCAAACGAATCATAGTTTTGCAAATTCTCGATAATTCTCTTTCTTTCAATTTTAATCTCATCAACAGCATTTTTCATAATACTTGATTTTTGGAAAGCCTCAATTCCAGATTCAATACTAACAGTGCTTATTGGATATGGGTATTGCAAGATATTCATAAAAGCATCAGTAAATTTTTTGCTTGCAATAAAATATCCTAATCGAAGTCCTGCCATACCAAATGATTTTGAAACGGTTTGTACAATAATTAGATTCTCTTGAGTTTTTACCATATTTACAAGAGAATACTCGCTGAATTCTCCATATGCCTCGTCAATAATTATTAATCCGTCAAAAGACTTGACAAGTTTTTGTAAATCATTTTTTGAGAATTGAAATCCAGTAGGATTGTTTGGTGAATCAAGATAAAGAATATCTGCATTTTTAGATTGCTTTAAAAAATCTTTAATGTCCAATTTCATATTGCTAAGAAAGGGTATTGCAATAAGTGGAATGTTATACAATTTACATCGTTCTTCAAAAAATCCAAATGTAGGATTTGATGTCAAAACTTTGGTTTGTTTTGATCCAAAATTAGATAAAATCAGATCTAAGATTTGATCAGAACCATTACCAACTCCAATCATTGACGAGGGTATCTTGACAAACTTAGATATTGTATCAATTAATTTCTCTACACCACCAAGTGGGTATTCACGTATGTCAGAATTTTTTTTTGCTGATGAAAGAATATCGTTTTGGAATTGTTTTGAAATAACATAGTTTTCATTTGAGTCGAGCTTAACCGCATCTTGAATTAATTCAGGTTTTTGATATCCACCAATAGAAGAGAATTTCTTTACTTTATCTTCAAACCAATTTTTTTTCATTTTAATCTGCCTTTTATTGCTTCATAGTGATTAGGAAGACCTTCAGCTTTTGTTAATGTTTGTAAATGTTTTGCAATTTTAGATAATGATGATTTGGAACAAGTTACCTGAGTACTTGTCTTGATAAAATCTAAAACAGAAAGCGAACCACGGATCTTCCCAAATCCATTGGTTGGAAGAATATGGTTTGAGCCTAAAACATAGTCACTAGCAGATGAAGGAGTATTATTTCCAAGAAGAATTAGGCCAGGAGTGATAATTTTCGAGGAAAGTGATTCAGAATTTTTTGTCATTATTTGTAGATGCTCAGGAGCCAAATAATTTGCAAGTTTAATCATATCAGATTTAGTTTTACAGATTGCAATAAAACCATTATTTTTTATACTAGAGTGAACAAACTTCTCTCTTTGAATTTTTGGTACTATTTCTGAAATAATTTTACTTACTGACTTTGCAAGTTTGTATGAAGTTGTGATTAAATAACAAAAGGTGTCACTACTGTGTTCCGCTTGAGATATTAGATCCAATGCGATGAATCTAGGATTAGCAGAATTATCGGCTATAATTCCTAATTCAGTAGGACCTGCTAACATATCAATTCCAGTGTTTTTATTAATCAATGATTTGGCAGTAGTTACAAATGCACCTCCAGGACCGACAATTTTATCAACTTTAGATATACTTTTTGTTCCATAGGATAACGCTGCAATTGATTGCACACCGCCTGTTTTGAAAATTTCATCAGCACCACAAATATCTGCAGCAACAATAGTTAGAGGATCAATTTTTCCATCTGAATTTGGAGGAGATACAACCACAATTCTTTTAACACCTGCAATTTTAGCTGGAACCACAGACATTATTACAGAGCTTGGATATTTTGCCAAGCCGCCAGGAACATAGCATCCAACACTTTGAATTGGAATGAATTTCTTAGAGATTTTTATTCCATCGATGTTAATGGTTTTATTTTTTAATAATGACTTTATTGTAGATTCTGTCTTTTCAAGTCTAGTTTTTACTAAACATAATGCATCAAGTTCAGTCTTAGATATTTTATTATATGCATTTTTTATTTCAGATGAAGATAATTGTAATGACGTGATAGTTGCACCACTAAATTTTTTTTCATATTTACGTATTGCATTATCACCATTTTTTTTGACAGTTTTTAGAATAGATTCAACTACAGTTTTATTATTTTGAGGTTGTTTTGGGATAATGTTTTCTACAAATTTTTCAATATTAGTTACTTTGATTGTTTTCATCAATTTTCTTCGTCACGCTTAATCTCCTCAAGTTCAAGTATTTGTCTAGGTTCATGAACTACAAGACCTTGAGCAATCTTTCTTAGTTTAGGAATAAGTTTGTGAAATTCTTCTTTTTTGATGACTGTATTTACACTAAACCATCCTTTTTCACTTAGCGGACTTATTGTAGGATTTTTGAGTGATGGCATTTGCATCAAAAGTTTTTTCATGTTTTTTTCTTCTACATTTAGATATATGTGCAAGTATTTTTTGCCATGTACTGCGCCTCTCATCAAAGTTATAATATCAAAAATTTTTTCACGTTTTTTTGGATCTTTTAATGATTTTTTGTTTACAATTAAGTGTGCAGTTGATGTAAGTACATCATCAACAATTTTTAATTTATTTTGTTTTAAAGTTGTTCCAGTTTCAGTTACATCCATTATTGCATCAACATCTTCAGGAGGCTTTGCTTCTGTTGCACCAAAAGATAAATGAATTTGAATATTTTTGTTGGTACCAAGTCGAATCCAAGGAGTTACAATTAGCGGATCTTTAGATCCATAGTATTTTTTATAAGACTTACATTGTTTTAGAAACTTTGAAGCAGTAGTGAGATATTCTGAAGAAATACGAAGGGTTTTCTTCTTTTTACCATAATCTGCAATCATTTCATCAAGATTTTTGTAATGATATTTGTCAGGAAAAGCTATAACTAATTTAATTTTACCATATTCTAAATCTAGAATTGCCTCAACGTCAGAATTTGTTTCACCTACCCAATCTTTTCCTGTAATACCTACATCATACAATCCTTCTGCAACTAAATTTGGAATCTCTTGAGGTCGAAGCATTTTCACTACAATATTTGGATCATCAAGATATACTCTGTATGCTCTATCTTTTCTATTTACTTTAGTCCAAGATCTTTCTAGGAGTTTAAAGGTGGCTTCTTCAAGACTTCCTTTTGGAATAGCAAAACGAATTTGTGACATTTCTGTTATTTTGTTAAACTTAGTATATAATAACTTCATTTATTTTTAGAATTGTAATACATAAAAAATTTTAAGAGTTATAGATTGTTAAAATCAAACAATATTTTCTTTGCTTTATCAAGTGAAATTGTCTTTTCTTCAATCATTTTTTGAACAATTTCATCTATTTGATCAGGTGTAGCACCAGCTGCTGCTGCAAGATTTCTTGCATGCAAACGCATATGTCCTTTTTGAATTCCTTCAGTTGAAAGAGCTCTAATAGCGCTATAATTTTGAGCCAAACCAGTGGCAATTATTACACATGCAAGTTCTTGTGCTGATGTAACTCCAAGAATCTTTGTACATATCTTAGCCACAGGATGAACATTTACAATCCCACCAACAATACCAACTGAAAGAGGTATTTCCAAAACTCCAACTAAATTACCTTCATTATCTTTACTCCAGTTACTAAGTGAACGGTATTGTCCAGATTTTGCAGCATATGCATTTGCAGCAGCTTCAATGGCCCTACTATCTTGACCAACTGCATTTGCAACAGCAATTATTCCATTCATGATTCCTTTATTGTGGGTAACTGCCCTATACACGTCATTATCTGCAAATTCAAATGCCATGATAATATTATCAACAATATTTTCACCTCCAACTGCTTCTTTTTCAAATACAGCTTTTGCTTTTGCAATTCTTCTGGTTGAATAGTTAGACAAAATACGAAGTAGTACTCTGCCACCTGTAATCTTTTCTATTAACGGCGAAATGGCTTCACACATTGTATTTGTAACATTAGCACCCATTGCATCACCCACATCAATTAAAAGTTCCACAATTAGCATTTTACCAGAAGGTGTATCAATTTCTTTACAAGAGATCTCTTTTGCGCCTTTTCCTATTTTAGACAGAGTATTACTTTTAGAATTAGCTAGTTGAATAATTTCACTTGAGAAGTATTTGATTTGTGAAATGGCTGATGAGATATCAACTACGTCCAGTATTTGCACTTGACCGATACTATAAGATTCAGTCATAGAAACTTCAAATCCACCTTTTATTCTTGAAATTTTTGCCCCTTTAGATGCAGCTGCAATTACAGATGGTTCCTCAATAACCATTGGGACGAGATAGTCTTTTCCATTAATTTTGAAGTTTGTTGCAATTCCTAAAGGAAGTGAAAAGGTACCAATGGCATTTTCTACCATTTTATCTGCTTTATCAAAAGAAATTCCTCCATTTTCATTTTGTAAAATATTTATTTCATCATTGGATAGTTGCGCAAAATTTGCAATTATTTCCAACCTATCTTTTCTTGATTTTTCAAAGAATTTTGAAATTGACGAATCTGGCATTTTATTTTAATATCCTCAATAGTTTATCATCCATACTATCTGGAAAACCTTTTCCATCGGTATTTGAAGTAATTACATAGATGCTTCCATCTGGGCCTTGTACGACATCACGAACACGTCCAATACCACTAAGAATTGATTTTTGAGAACTCAATCCTTCTTCAAAATCTAGTTGATAAAGATTAGTAGCTCTCATTGAAGCCATTATGAACGGAAATTCAAAGTTAAGGGTGTTCCCAGAATAAAACAGAATGCCTCCGGGTTCTATGCTTGGATCATAACAAAGAATAGCATTTTCAAATTTTTTATTACCAGAACATTGTTGTTCAGGCCATCCATAGTTTTTCCCTGCATGAACTAAATTAATTTCATCATTTTTTTCAGGTCCAAATTCTGCAATATACAAATTTCCATCATCATCCCAAGTCATTCCCTGTGGATTTCTAAACCCCAATGCATACACAGGTGAATTAGAAAATGGATTATCATCAGGTATTGTACCATCATCATTTAGTCTTAGGATTTTTCCAGATAGAGAATTAAGATCTTGAGGAAGATGCGACGAATCAGACACAGTTCCTGTTCCTACATACAATTTTCCATCAGGTCCAAATTTTATAAAGCCACCATTACTAAAAGAAGAACCAGGGATTTTATCAAATATAGTTTGAGCATCTTGGAGTTTATTTTTAGATTCAGTAATTCTCAGTATTTTATTCCATAAATTTCCATCCTCATCATAAGTCAGAAATACATAGATGTAATGATTATTAGAAAAATTAGGGTGCAGTGCAATTCCTAACAATCCGCCATCAAATACATTAGCAGGTCTTAATGATGCCAATGGGGATTCTAACAGTATATTGTCTTGAATGACTCTGATAAATCCATCCTTTTCTGTAACAAAAATTCTATCATCAGAAATAGCAATTGCACGAGGTTTGTCAAGATTTTTAGCTATGATAGTTACAAAATCACTTTTGGTATTTGAATGAGGTTCAGGTAATAGAATTGGATCTGATGGTGAAGTTAAAACAAATATAGAAAAAACCACAGCAATTGCAACTGCAATGATTTGAATTTTCTTATCCATGAAAATACAATCTTTTGAAATCATATTAATTACTTTCAAGAATTTGATAAAGCGTATATACGGCTGAACTTCATTTATGTTCAGCGGGGTGGGGAAGCCAGACTAAATAGGGCTAAGTCATCCCGGCGGGCTCATAACCCGCAGTTCAGTAGTTCAAATCTACTCCCCGCTATTTAATTGTCATAAACACAAAACCACGAAAGAGATTTATCAAATTTTGTAGTTTTGTTAATTATTCCAATTCGTTGTAAAGGCCTTGTCAGATGTCTATGTGCAGACACTTTTGGAAGATATAGTTGTTTTTTTATTTTTCGTGGAATTTCGATTATTATTTTTTTGGGAAATTTATTCCCACATCGAACACACTCAAATCTTTGATTATATCCTTTTGATTTCATTTTTTTATTACATTTTTTACAAAGAGGATTTGAGGAGATAGTGTTTTTTTTAAGATTGATGACATCAAGAAATTCTAAATTTATTATTCGAGGAAAATTTTTTGAAGCCTTTCTAACTCCACCGCCTACACAAATTTCATCTCCTATTATCAAATTTGACGCAATAGTTGAAATTCCTGTAGGTTTGTAAACAGCACACCAAAATTCATGATTTTTAGAAAGAATTTTAAAAAAAACATGACCACCTTTAACAATTTTTGGTGAATTTGACACAATTCCAGTAATTTTTCCAGAAGCATATGGTTTCATATTCTCAAAATTTAATTCATTTCTCAAGTGATCAGAAGTTCCTTGATTAGATTTAAAGATCATATATCCATCTAATTTTTCATCACTTTTGAGAATCTTTGTAGCATAGATTAGAGAATCAATGTTTTCACCTCTAACACCATAAAAAACTGGGTCAGGGCCATGAGGAATAATTAGAATTCGTCCTTTCTTTGAATCAAAACTGTTAAACGTATAAGGGAAAGTTTTTTCTTGCATAATTTTTACACTTTTACTTGAAAGTTTTCTTGTTTTTCCAAACTTTGGTTTTTTTCTATAACTCAAAAGCTCCAATGTATGATCATGAAAATCATATCCAATTGCACCAATTGCACCAATTAACCCTTGTCCGTTACCTTGATAAAAAATGTCTAAATTATTTTTTTTAGCAAATTTTTTTGCATTGTTTCTACTAATTAGTTGCCATAACGCTAAATTGCTAAAACTAATAAAGTCAGAGGGAATAGTGTTACTCTCAAAAAATACTAATCCTGGGTTTGCACCATTTTTGACATCAGAGTATTTTGAAACAAGATTTTTAATTTGGTTTTTAGTTTTGGATGGCTCTTTTGTTTTAATTTTAAAGGAAACTGCACCATTACCTCTAGTTTTCCATGGAATGTTAGGATTAAATCTAATTAATCTTGGAAAATCAAGAAATTCGGTTTTCTGCTTTTGGAGTAAATTAACAATTTTGTAGGCTAGAAAAGTAGTACACATCCCCTTTGGAGAATCAGTATCATCAAATCCGACATTAAGGATAGTTTCTTTTTCCATAACTTATTTTTAAAACTCTGACATTTTTAGTTGTTGTATGTTCCAGTTGATTTAAATTAATAAAATCATATTTCAAGCTGGATTGATAGTAATAGATGAAGAAAGAATTTTCAAAGAAATTCAAGATAAAAACCCAGCATCCGTATCACTAAATGGGCCAGATGGAATTTTACCTCAAGTTCAGGAAACTGCCATAAAAATATCAAAAAAATTTGGAATTCCAGCTTATATTTTAGCAGATACAACATGGGGAACATGTGATCTTAACACAAATGGCGCAAAAATTCTTGGTTCTGAAATTCAATTTAACATTGGACATACAATTAACACAGAATCACTAGAAAAAAATTTGGTTTTAATCAATGCATATGATGATGTAGCATTTGACAGTGTTGCCAAAAAGTGTATAGATATACTGAAAGGAAAAACAGTCTCTTTGGTTACAGATAGTCAACATTTAGATCAAGTAGATAAAGTAAAGACAATTCTAATAGAAGGTAATATTACAGTTAAAGTTGGAAAGGGAAAAGGACAGTTAAACGATGGTCAAGTTTTTGGTTGCGAGTTTTATCCTGCTACAACACTAAAAAAAGAAGTTGATGCTTATGTATTTTTGGGACAAAGTAATTTTCATGCAGCAGGAATTGCACTGTCAACAAATTTACCAACTTATGTTTTAGATCCTTACTTTAATGAAATAAGAGAAATTACAGAATTTGCACAGAAATTAAAAAAGAAAGCTACTCTTGCAATATACAAAGCATCTGAAGCAAAAACATTTGGAGTTATTGTAGGATTAAAAGAAGGACAGTTATCAAAAGTATTTGCTTTAAAAATTAAAAAAGAATTAGAAAAAGAAGGAAAAAAAGTCCAGTTGTTTGCACTAACTGATATTACAAATGACAGATTAAGAAATTTCAAGGGAATAGACGCTTTTATTCAAGTAGCATGTCCAAGAATTTCTACGGATAATCAGTTTGACAAGCCAGTTTTATCTAGTCCTCAAGCAAATGCACTCCTCAAGATTTTACGAAATGAGAGTATAGAGGAATATCTTGAAATTCCACATTGGTTATAATTAAGAAACCAATTTTTGAAATCTAGAACTATCAGATAACTTTTCAAACGATTTAGATTTTTTTGCTTTAACTTTGAATTGTATTCCCTGAGAGATTGCATGATCTAGTAAATCAAGTGCCTCATCATTTTTTGAGAGCATCACAAAACTACATGATTTATCAAATAAGACATCACCATTATTAGGATAATCATTCAATATACTATTACAGCATAAAATAGATTTATCATATTCCTTCAAAGAAAATAAAATTCGTTCTTTATGATATAGTGCAATATTATACATTGGATTTTCATTTAGTATTTTATCACATATTGATAATGCCTCAACAAATTTTCCTTGTTTACGAAAACAAGAAATTTTGTTAACTAAAACGGAAAGATCATTAGGCGAAATCTGAAGAGCGATATTATAGCATTTTAGGGCATTATCAAAATCTTTGAGTTTACTTAGAGCATATCCTTTATTGTTAAGGGAGCTAATATGTGATGGATTCTCATCAAGTATTTTATCGTAATATAATATTGCATCTTTTAGTTTTCCTTGTAAAAACAATCTATTTCCTTTATCTAAAGTGGAGTTTATTTTTGGATCTTTCATCTAGTCAGATCCTGGTTTCATCAAGATTTTTCCAAAAAGCCCCTTACCTTTGAGCATTTTTGTATGAGCCTCTGCTGCTCTCTCTAATGGATATACAGAATCGATTATAGATTTTATTTTACCTTGAGACATCCAATAGAGACCTTGTTCTAATTCTGCTCTTGTTCCTTGGGTTGAGCCTAAAATATTAATTCCTTTAAAGAAAATATGACGTAAATCTGTTTTTGCATCATAACCTGTAGTTGCACCAGTTGTTACTATGGTTCCTCCATAATTTAACAATGTAAGTTCTTTATTCCAATGAGAGCCACCAATGTGTTCAAAAATTATATCAATTCTAGGAACATCACCATATTTTGGAATTTTTTTTGTAATTGATTTTACTTCTTTATGCCAGTCTTCTTTTCTATGATCTATCACATAGTCAGCTCCCAATTCTAATAGTTTGTCTAGTTTATCAGGACTGGCAGTAGCAATAACAGTACATCCAAAAAGTTTTGCAATTTGAATTCCATAAGTTCCAACACCAGAACTTCCACCCATAATCAAAACTAATTGTCCAGGTTGAATTTTTGCTCTACCAACAAGCATATGCCAAGAGGTTAACAAAGTCATAGACGCAGCAGCTGCCTGATCATATGATACTCCTTCTGGAATCTTTACAACATTGACTTCTGGAAGATGTGTAAATTCACAATAACCACCCCAGAGAGGACCTGTTTCAAAACCCCAAATAGCTCGTTTTCTACAATCATATTCCCTTCCACTAGTACACGCTTTACAAACTCTACATGACATGTTTCCATGAGAAACTACTCGGTCACCAATTTTGATATTTTTTACATCACTACCAATTGCAGTTACTTCACCTGCAGCATCAGTTCCAGAAATATGAGGTAATGGGATTGCCAAAGGTTTGCCCCTCATTCCCCAAATATCATCATAGTTGAGTGCAGCTACTTTTACTTTGAAAACTACTTCATGTGGTTTTGGTTCAGGTAAAGGTATATCTTTAATTTTTAAAATTGTAGAAAAATCATCAGTAGTAGTGTATTCTTCATAAACCAAAGCCTTCATGATTTTTTTTAGATTTTAAGGGATATATGATTTACCAAGATTTAAGGACCACAAACAATTATAATCATAAAAACAAAAATCTAACCATGTCTGAAAATATCATATTTCCAGGTGACAAATTAGCATCTATTGAGGAATATGAGGCTGGATACAACACTTTTGATGATGGTGATATGGTTCGTGCTGCAACAGTAGGCAAAAGAATCCTTGACAAGGAAACACGAACAGCCAGCATTATGAGTCCTAAAATGCTTTCAATTCCTAAAGTGGAAGATGTTGTTATTGGAACAGTAGCAGCAGTTATGTCATCTATGATTGCAGTATCAATTGATTACATAAACCAAAAACCTACAACATCCAAAGTAGAATGTGTGTGTTCTACACGAAATATGCGAATCAGAAATGTGGCGTTGGTTAACGATATAATAACACTAAAAATTATAAGTCATCTTAATGGTACGATTCATGCAGTAATTGATGAACCACATTTAGGAGTTTTATACACAAAATGTAGAAAATGTGGTGGCAAAGTTGTAACAATGCGTGACGCTATAAAATGTACAGAATGTTCATGGATTGATGAAAGGAAACTTTCTACAAACTTTGGTAACATGGATTTTATTAATTTGAGTAACTAAGAAATGATTCATGTTTCGTTCCAAGGTGAACGAGGAGCATACAGTGAAGCTGCAGCAAAATCATTTTTTAATAAAGATATTCAAACTGTACCCCTCGCTACATTTGCAGAAGTATTAGAAAACACATCTAGTGATAAAACAGAATACGCAATTTTACCAGTGGAAAACTCATTAGAAGGAAGTGTTGGTGAAAGTTATGATTTACTATATTCAACATCTCTTAATGCAACAGGTGAGATATATCATAGAATTGAGCATTGTTTAATTGGAACTGGTAAATTGGAGGAAGTCAACTTGGTTTATTCTCATCCCCAAGCTTTAGGTCAATGTAGAAGATTTATCGAAGACCATAATATGAAAACAATTCCATCGTATGATACTTCAGGAAGTGTAAAAATTGTAAAAGAGTTAAACAGAAAAGATTGTGCAAGCATAGCCAGCAAAGATGCAGCTGGAATATACAAAATGCCAATTATTTCAGAGAACATTGCAAATAATCTAAATAATTATACACGATTTTTGATCCTATCAAAGACAAACAGTATAAAAACAGGCAAGGACAAAACATCAATAATATTTTCAATAAAACATGAGCCAGGTTCACTATACAGAATCATAAAGAATTTTTACAAAAACAATGTTAATCTTACAAAGATAGAATCAAGGCCAACCAAATCAAATACGTGGGAGTATAATTTCTATGTAGATTTTGAGGGACATCAAAATAATCCTAAAATTTCAGAAATGTTAGAAAAAATAAAACAAGAAACACTGTTCATGAAAGTTTTAGGTTCGTATCCATCTGCAAAATTAAGCTAAAATCCTTTTGGTTTTCGTAAAGTAAAACCCATACTAAAGCCAATTATTACCAATCCAGATACAATCACCATAAGATCAAAGGTAAACCATATCGGATCAGAACTTCTAATCAAAACTCCAGTAATTAATAATTCATCATTACCAGTATTTTTAATGAGTATTTTTGTTTCACCATCTGCTTCATGAACCCAGTCTAATGGTAATTCGTTTTTATAAGAAGTCATGTTTGGAATTTGGAATCCAGTACCTGGACTTTGAAGTTTAAGATCAAAAGAATCACCCGTGATTTTCATATGCTGTATGGTATCTTTAGGTGCAGGAATTGTATAAGGGATAGAATCACCAACGGCTACCGAATAATTTTCATAAATTGTGATTGTTCCTATATGTGTGATTAGTGAATAACCTCCAACTACAATAATTGCACTTCCAATTATCAATCCAATGATAGTCCTTTTAGACATCATACATGAATGACTTTTAATACTGCTTAAAAAATTATCTGCATTTAATCATCTGATTTTTATCAAATAACCATATGATTCATTCAAACAAATTATCAGGTTGTCAGAAAAAACATGTTATAATTAGAACATAAAACATCTTTTGTCATACTATGTCATATCATAACAATCATAAGTTATAGGTTAACAATTAGAATAACAATTATTTGATTACATTAAAGAAACATCATGAGGTTGACTTTCAGCAAATCCAGCTCTTGACATTTTGATAAATTCTGCATTTTCTTGCATTTGTTGTATTGTATGAGCACCACAATAACTTAAACCAGAACGAACACCACCTGTAAGTTGTTTTAGAATATCAGTTACAGTTCCTTTGTAAGGAACCATGGCTTCAACTCCTTCTGCAACATAATCATTAAGATCATCATCTAAGGAGATTGAGCCTGTTTCTTTGGATTTTCTACCAATAGAAGCAGCTAATGATGCCATTCCTCGATAAACTTTGAATCTTTTACCATTTTTAGTCAAAACAGTTCCAGGAGATTCATCAGTTCCTCCTAACATACTGCCTATCATCACAGATGAAGCACCAGCGGCCAAAGCTTTTGTAGCATCACCAGAGGTTCTAGTACCACCATCAGAAATTATTGGGATGCCATAGTCCTTACCAATTTTTGCACAATCCATTACTGCTGTCAATTGGGGAACACCAGAACCTGTAATTACTCTGGTTATACATATTGAACCAGAACCTACACCAACCTTTACTGCATCAACTCCTGCTTTAATCAAATCCTCAGCTCCATTAGCAGTTGCAATATTTCCTGCAATTAATTCACAATCAGGAAATGCTTTTTTGATATTACGAACTGTACTCATGGCATTTTCGCTATGTCCATGTGCTATATCTACAACAAGTATATCGACACCTGATTCTAAAAGAGATTCACTTCTTTCCAAAAAGTCACCTTTTACTCCAACTGCAGCTCCAACTAATGGTCGTCCTTTCTTATCTTTAGACGCATTTGGAAAATCTGCATTATTTGTAATGTCCTTACTTGTAATCAATCCCCTAATAATTCCAGAATCATCAACAATTGGCAATTTTTCAATTCTATGTTTGTGAAGAATTTCTTTAGATTCATCCAATGTAACACCAGGTTTTGCAGTTACAACATCTCTAGTCATAACGTCTTTGATTTTCATATGTGTATCAGCAAAAAGCAAATCCCTCTCAGTTATTATTCCAACCAATTTAGAATTAGAATCAACTACTAAGAGACCAGAAATTTCTTTATCTCCTGCATAATCCAGGGCATCTTGAACAGACTTGTCTAAATAAATAGAGTAAGGATTTTCTATCATTACACTTCCTGATCGTTTTACTTTGAGAACTTCATTAGATTGTTCTTTTATTGTCAAAAATCTGTGAATAATTCCTATACCACCAGCACGCGCCATAGTCACAGCCATAGAGGATTCAGTTACTGTATCCATATTTGCACTCACAAATGGAATGTTAATTGAAATATTTCGAGATAGTTGTGTATTTAGCGATGTCTGGCTTCGGCTTGTAATATCCGAATATTTGGGTACGAGAAGAACGTCGTCAAAAGTTAAGCCTTCTTTAAATTCCAATGAAACCTCGTTAAGAAAGTAAAATAATGATTATAAGCCTTTGTGTTATTTTGATAGTTGTGAAGCAATCATTACTGCATCTTTAGTAGCACCTACATTATGAGTACGAATTATATCAGCACCATTAAGGATAGATATAGTCTCTGCAGCAATTGAGCCAAATAAGCGATCAGCGGGATTTGATTTTCTCAAAATATTTCCTATAAATGATTTATTAGAAACGGAGATCATAATTGGAAAATTTTGCTTTATAGAACTCAAATTTTTAAGAATGTCTAGATCTCTTTTTACATAATCTGATTTAATTTTAGTAAAAAATGGACCTTTTCCAATTTTTCTAAAAAACCCAATAGCAGGATCCAATACAATTTTTTCAGATGGAATGCATGATTTTTTTGCTATTTTCAAACTTGCGTTAAGAAGTTTTTTGGTAGTATAAACAGAATTACCAAAAATAGCTTTAGAATCAAACGCACATAAAATTACAGATGGTTTGTACTCTGAAATAACTTGTTGCATTTCAACATCATATTTTAGTCCTGAAATATCATTGATAATTTCGACACCAAATTCTAAAGCATCTTTAGCAACTTTAGATCTACATGTATCAACAGAAATTGGAAGGTTTGTGTAATTTTGGATTATTTTTATTGCATTTAAAATCCTTTTTGATTCAACATTTTCTGATACTAGTGTAGACAGATAAGGAGCAGTTGACATTCCACCAATATCAATAAAATCTGCACCTTCATCTTCCATCTGTTTTACGGTATTTTTTATAGAAATTTTGCTAGTGTTAACAGACTTTTTGAAAAATGATTCAGGGCTAGTGTTTAGAATACCCATAATACGTACAGGGTACTTGCTCCCAACTGTTACATTTGCAATTTTAGCCACATTGTTTATCAGAAAGTCATGCAATTTGAGTCATATCATGCTTCTAGGTTGGAAAAAGAGATATTCAGATATTTTAAAAGAATTTACATATGATGAAAAAAGAGATAGAGAATCAGCTATTATTTTGAATTCAATTTTAAAAAAATCAGACATTAATGAAAAGATTATGAATCTAGTTAAGAATAAGATAGTGTTAGTTATAGGTTCAGGACCTTCATTATCTAGTGCAATTCCCAAATTAAAAAATTATAAAAAATCAATAAAAATTGCTGCAGACAGTTCAATTAAACCACTTGTGGAAAATGGAATCATCCCAGACATCATTATAACAGATCTAGATGGTGACGAAAATACACTTAAAAAAATGGCAAAAACAAAATCTATTTTTGTTGTACATGCACATGGAGATAATATAGAAAAATTAGAATTTGTAAAAAAAATAAAAAATTGTCTTGGAACAACTCAATCAATTCCGTTTGATAAAATACATAATTTTGGAGGATTTACAGATGGTGATAGAGGAGTTTTTTTGGCAAGTCATTATAATGCAAAAAGAATTATTTTATTTGGAATGGATTTTGGAGATCAGATAGGAAAATTTTCAAAAACAAAGAAATCAGAAAGGAAAATGAAATTAAAGAAATTAAAAAGAGGAAAATCGCTTTTAGAATGGCTTTCAACTATTACAAAATCTGAATTATTCACGACATCAAAACCAATTAAAGGATTTAAAAAAATATCATACAAGGAATTAGATATTATAATTACCTAGAATGCATTTAATACCCATCCTTGATTAAATAAGATATGAGATTCTCAGAAGAGCAAGTAAAAGATATTGTCGCATTGAAAGAAAGTTTAATGGATCAGATTGATAAACATCATGAATCCATAGAGATGCTTGAGAAAAACATTACAGTTTTAGATCTGTTCCTAAAGGGATCTAGTTTCAAAAAAGCTTCTCAACTAGAGATTAAAGAAGGCGAAGTAAAAATAGAATCTATTGAAAAAAATGTAGAAAAATCAATTCCTGTAGAAAAATCAATTCCAATTAAAAGGGTAAATGATGGAAAGATTATAGCTAAAGCATTTGTCACACCAGATCAAGTTTCCATAGTTTTAGATAATGAAATTGAAATTAATGCAGATACACCTCCTTTCAAATCATTTTTTTTGGATAGAATAATTGGAGAGATGAAAAAGAAAGACTTTGCTGAAGCAGAAAATGGGAGAATTCAAAAAGAAAGAGTAATTGATTACATTGTAAATAAAAATGGGGTTAATATCAGAGAGATTATTATTAGAAATTATAGACAGAAAGAAAGAGTAAATGAGTTAATCAACACAGCAGGCTGGTCATTAACACGTATGCTCGAAAACATAAACAAGTAAGAATATGGACAAGATTATAGTTTTAGATTTTGGTTCACAATATAGCCATTTGATCTGTAGAAGAATAAGAGAATTTTCTGTTTATGCAGAACTAGTTCCTTATGATATTAGTTATGATGAATTGCAAAAACTCAAACCTACTGGAATAATTTTTTCTGGGGGGCCATCAAGTGTTTATAATATAGATGCTCCAAATCCAGAAGATAAAATATTTGAGATGAATTTACCATTGCTTGGAATCTGTTATGGACATCAATTAATTGTAAATAAATTTGGAGGTAAAGTGAAAAGAGCAAACAAAGAATATGGTTCGTCTTTACTTACAATTGACAATGATAAAGATTTGCTTAATGGTGTTAGTAAATCGATTAGGGCATGGATGAGTCATGGTGACGAAGCAGAACAAATTCCAGAAGGATTCAAAGTAATAGGACATACTGAAAATGCAAAAGCAGCTGCAATTGCATCAGAAGAAAAATCAATTTATGGAATTCAATTTCATCCAGAAGTTGTACACACGGAACAAGGTACTGAAATTCTTAAGAATTTTGTTTTAAAAGTTTGTAGAGCAAAACAAGATTGGACTATGAAAGGGTTCATAGATTCAGCTGTAGAAAAAATTTCAAAAATAAATGGTAATGTACTTTGTGGAGTGAGTGGCGGAATTGATTCTACAGTGGTTGCATTACTTATTCATAAAGCAATTGGAAACAGACTCAAATGTGTTTTTGTAAATAATGGTTTGTTAAGACTAAATGAAGAAAAAGAAATTGAGGAGATGTTTAAAGATAATTTTAAAGTAGATTTTACATCAATCAACGCAGTAGATGAATTTCTTGGAAAACTCAAGGGTATAGAAGATCCTGAAAGAAAAAGAAAGATAGTAGGAGAAGAATTTATTCATGTTTTTTCTAAATTTGCTGAAACTAATGGTCCCTTCAAATGGCTTGCTCAAGGTACACTATACCCGGATGTTATTGAAAGCGGAGTTTCAAAAGGTCCTGCTTCAGTAATAAAATCACATCATAATGTCGGAGGATTACCAGATTGGCTCAATTTAGAAATATTAGAACCATTAAGAGAGTTATATAAAGATGAAGTAAGAGAGATTGCAAAAATTCTTGGAGTTCCAGAAAAACTTTTCATGCGACATCCATTTCCAGGTCCAGGTCTTGCGGTTAGAATAATTGGAGAAGTTACTCCAACAAAACTAAATATTTCAAAAATAGCAAGTAAAATTGTTGAAGATGAATTAATGGAAGCTGATTTGTATGAAAAAGTATGGCAAGCATATGCAGCAGTAGGTGATGACAGAGCAGTAGGGGTTGTAGGAGATGAGCGTAGATACGGAAACATAGTTATGATTAGAGTTGTGGATTCTGTGGATGCAATGACTGCGGATTGGACTAGATTATCACATGAATTGTTAGAAAAAATGAGTAATAGAATAACAAACGAAATTGAGGATGTTACTTGGGTCACGTATACTATTTCAAGTAAGCCTCCAGCAACAATTGAACCACAATAGCAACTATATAGGATATGAAAAAATCTATGGTTAGATTTTAAAACATGATAGGAATATTTGTTATATTTGAGTATGATTTTATCGAATTATGTAAGAAATTAGAACAGTGTTAAAGATATTTATCAAGAGAGAAAATTTAGATATCTTCATTATAGTCAGTTTATAGATGATCTACACATATTAAAAAATGATACAAATAAAATTGGAAAGTCAATTTTTGCATTAACAAAATATTAAAATTTATCTAGTAACTGTTTCTTGGTGGAGCAAAATTAATTTTGATAAGCAGCGAGTTAGATACTGATGTGAATAAGATTATTGAGAAGATTTTAAAAATAAATATCCCCAGTAACTTATGATGATTATGGATTTTCATGTTTTTGATACATATGTAAAAGCAAAAGATGGACATACGATGCATTTTGATGTAGTGACTGATAAAAGTGATCCAGAAAAAGCAATTACATTTGCAAAAGAGTGGCTTAAATCTATCGGAGAAGAGTCTGTCATAGTTACTACAAATGAATGTAAGTTTTGTCACACACAATCAGTTCCAGAAGATATGGAAATTGAAATAATGACAGATGGCTATTCCATTTCAAAAATGGAAGGATGTCCAAATTAAATTCTAATGCTGTAAGTGTATTTCTCTATAGTTTATATTTCAATCAAACAAAAATGTAATGATTTTTACGGTTATATTAAGTAGGTATGTATGAATATATCACAAAATGAAAAAGATCAAAGCATACATGCACCAAAAACCCCAGCAGAATCACCCAGTTTATTTTTCAGAATAGGTGTATCCACCATATCTGAGAATACTTTGTTGTAAATTGATTCTTTTCCATCAGTATACAAAAAATCAATATTTGACAAACCACCACCTAAAACAATTGCGTCAGGATCTAGGATATCAATTACATTTGATAGACCAAATCCAAAATTTTCTATAAATTCATCTTTCCATCTTTGTCCAACATCTGTATCAACATCAAATATGATTTCTGAAAGAGTTTGAGATTTTCCAGTCATTTCAGTCCATCTTCTTTCCAACGATGGTCCACTGATGTAAGTTTCCACACATCCCATTTTTCCACAATAACATAAATTACCATCGTGATGTAATACGTGATGACCCCACTCGCCTGCAATGTTAGTTCTTCCAAGATAGAGTTTTTTATCAATTACAATTCCACCTCCAACACCAGTACCCATAATCACACCAAAAACTAAACTAAATTCCATAGCTACACCCATTGTAGCTTCTGCCATGGTAAAACAATTAGCATCATTTTCCATGGAAATTTTTTTTTTTAATTTATTTTCTAAATCTTCTTTTAATGATTTTCCAATCAAACATTGCGTGTTACTATTTTTGATCAATCCAGTTTGTTTGGAAATTGTACCTGGGGTACAAATGCCCAATGAAAAATCAGAGATGTTTGAAGAAAGATCCAAAACAAGAGAAGAAAGAGTATTAAGAATTTCTTGATAATTATTTTGAGGTGTTGGAATTCTTTTTTTTTCTAAAACATCAAGATTTTCATCTAGTAGTACAGCTTCTATTTTAGTACCACCTAAATCTATACCAATTTTGTGCAACAAGGATTTAGAAAAATTCTTATGATTAAACTTTAACTAAGAAAATTTATCCCATTCCAGGCGTGCCGCCACCTGGAGCTCCAGATACAGCTATTACATCATCAATTCTAAGAATCATGCACGCCGCTTCTGTGGCAGATTTCACGATTTGTTCTTTTACTACAATTGGTTCTACTACATGAATTGCCATCATATCTGCAATCTTCATGTTTCTAGCATCAATTCCAGTCCATTTATGACCTTGATTTTGTTTTGCTCTAAGATTAGCCATAGTATCGATAGGATCCATTCCTGCATTTTCAGCGATGGTTAATGGAATTGTCTCTAGTGCTTCAGCATATTTTTTAATTGCAAGTTGTTCTCTACCATCAAAATTATCGGCCCAATCTTTGAGTAACGATGCTGCGTATGCCTCCGGAGCACCTCCACCTGCAACAATTTCGGGTTTTTCAATTACATCTTTTACTACCATGAGAGAATCATGAATAGAACGATCAACTTCGTCAATAACTCTTTGTGAGCCACCACGAATTAACATGGTTACAGATTGTGGATGTTTACAGCCTTCAATGAAAACCCATTTATCAGATTCAACTTTCTTTTGTTGAGCCAAATCTGCAATACCTAGATCACTTTCTGAAAGATCATCAAGATTACTAATTACACGTCCACCTGTAGCTTTGGAGAGTTTAATCATATCACTCTCTTTTACACGACGCACGGCCATGATACCATATTTTGCAAGATAGTGTTGTGCAATATCATCAATTCCTTTTTGACAAATCAAGACATTAGCTCCTAGGTCATGTAATTTGTCAACCATTGTCTTTAGCATTCTATTTTCTTCTTCTAAGAACATCTGCATTTGAGTTGGATCAGTAATTCTAATTTCTGCACTCATTTCAGTTTTTTCAATTTCTAATGCAGCGTTAATTAATGCAATTTTTGCTTTCTCAATTTTAGTAGGCATTCCACTATGAACAACCTCTTTGTCCAAAACAATACCTTTAACAATTTGTGTATCTTGGATTGAACCACCTGCTTTCTTTTCTACTTTAATATTTTCAAGATCAACAGAATATTTGTCACCCTTCTTCGTTGCAATACTGAGGATTGCATCAACTATAATTTTTGACAAAGAATCACTATCTTCAGAAATTAATTTTGATTGCATACTGGTCATTGCAATTTTTAGAAGAGATTCCCTATCATTAGGTTGTATTTTCTTTGATAATTGTGAGTAAATTTCAAGAGTTTTATCTGCTGCTGCTTGATAGCCATCAATTATAGTTGAAGAATGAACATCTTTGTTTAGTAGATCTTCTGCTCTTGCCAACAATGCACCTCCAAAAATAACAGATGAAGTCGTACCATCACCTACTTCACTATCAACTGTTTTTGAAATTTCAACCATCATTTTAGCTGCAGGATGCTGAACATCAATTTCTTTTAAGATGGTTGCACCATCATTAGTTATAGTAACATCACCTAATGAATCAACTAACATTTTATCAAGGCCTCTAGGTCCAAGACTACTTCTGACCAATTGTGCAACCAATTTTGCTGCTGCAATATTATTTTGTTGAGCATCTTTACCTTTCTGTTGTAATGCACTCTCTTTGAGAACCAATACAGGTCCATTTGGTCCTTGTTGAATTGATGCCATTTAGATTCAGCTACAGTTCTCCGATTCCCCCTTTTTAACATTACTTAGTTGATCGGTGAGATGTAATTTCGTTTTTTCACATCAATAATTCCACTTGAGAGAATTCTAACAGATGGAAGAGCCAAAAATGGCAGGAATAATGGAATCAAATGAGGTCTAGAAAAAGTACAACCAGAATCCACAATAGAATTATTTATTTTTTCAAAATTAAGAGATACATTCTCAAAAGAATCCGTTGAAACAATTCCTGCAAATTGTAATGGTAAAGAAGCAAGGATTTTTCCATGTTTTACTACAACAAGCCCACCTTGATTCTTTATAATATGATTAGATGCAATTGCCATATCAGAATCATTTGATCCAATTACTATCAAATCATTTTCATGAAAACTCCAAGTGGATGCAAATGCGCCAATATTGGCACCAAAATTTTCAAGAAATCCAATAGCATGACGGTTTGATCCATGAATTCTATCAAATGCTGCAACCTTCCACACATCAGAATCTAAAGATGCAGAGACATGATCATCCACTGATTGTAGCTGTACAGAACTTATTTTAGTAATAATTTCAGTTTCCATAAAAATAGTATTTGCAAGAACATCTTTCTTTTTTGATTTAATAAGAAAATCATTTTTTGTGAATTTTTTTAGTTTAACAGTTTTTTTGATCCATTTTGGAATAGGTTTTTTCTTGATAGGGATAATGATACTTCCATTCGAAACTATAAGTTTACCGCCAACAAATACTTGGCTTGGCTTGAATGACTTTAAATCATCAAAAATTAAAATATCAGCTAATTTCCCAGGAGCAATTCCACCAAGATCTTTTCCCATATTATAATAATCAAAATTATTTGTAGATGCCATAGTTATCGCATCTATTGGTTTTAAACCAAGTTTGATTGATTCTCTTATACAATGATCAATATGACCGAATTTTGTCATGTCAAGTGGATCAAGACCATCTGAACAAAACATTAAGCGATTAAGATAAGTTCCATTAGATAAAACACGTGGAATGATTTCCTGTAAATCACGTCTGATAGAGCCTTCCCTAATCATAATCCACATTCCAAGACGTAATCTCTCTAAAACTTGATCAAAATTTATTGGTTCGTGACAGGAAAGTATACCAGATGAAACATATGCATTAAGTTTTTTATCTGCAGCACCTGCAGTATGTCCATTAATTATACAATCACATTCTAACATTGCTGCAAGAGACTTCATTGTTTTAGGTTCACGAAGAGTCACTTTAGTCCAAGAAAAAACTTCTCCCAAGCCAAGAACATGTGGATGTTTTATTGCCAATTTTTCTTGTGATAATGACAATGAGTTACTGTTGCTAAATTTTGCATCAACTGGTAGACCACCTGGAACTACTTGAAAAATTCGTATTGGAAGGTTTTCTCCAAGTTTAAGAAATTCTTGAAAACCTTTGTACCCTCCAACACTAACAACATCAATAGGATCAGAGAATAGCGAAGTGACACCGCAGAGTAAAGCCTTTTTTGCAAATTCAGATGGTAATACAAATTGATCAATGTGTAAGTGAGGATCTGCAAAGCCGGGACCAACATATTTGTTATTTACATCAATTATTCTTGTTTTTGGACCAAGTGTGTGTGATGCATCCGAACCAACATATGCAATTCTATCATTAAAAATTGCAATCTGAGTTTTGGGAATTATTTCTCTAGTATACACAGATAGCAAATTACAGTTTTTCAAAACTAGATCGGCTTTTTTGTCACCCATTGCTACAGAATTTAATGAGGAGATCGAATTTGCCAGGCTCGAAGTCACGATTTCTAATTATATTTTGTACCTATTATAGATTCAATGCTTAAATTACGGTTGAGTAGGTTTTGTTGATATGAACATTCCTAAGGTGATCAGAAAGTATTGTGCAAAATGTAAAACACATACTGAACAAAAGGTCTCCATTTACAAGGCAGGGAAAAGACGTGGTTCTGCAAGAGGTGAACGTAGACATGCAGAACGTAAAAAAGGATATGGTGGACAGAAATTCCCAAAACTTGCAAAACCTGCTAAAGTTACAAAGAAAGTTACTCCTATTATGACATGTACTGTTTGTAAGAAGAAATACAATAAACCAGGTATTAGAATTAAGAAATTTGAGTTGGTAGCAGCATGAAGAAAGATCATATTGAAATCCCAAAGCCATCAAGCAAATTTCAAAAAGTTAATTGTAATGAATGTGGAGAGGTACAGGTAGTTTATTCTCATACATCAACACAAGTAGCATGTAATTCATGTGGCAACACAATTTCACAAGCAACAGGTTCAAAGGCTCAGATAAATGGCAAAGTATCAGGTAGTGCTGAGTAGGTCATAATCCTGTTTTGAGTTTAGATTAAATGCAATTCTTTTATCATCAAATATCATATAATCTTCATCCAAATGTTCATAGGATAAGATTTTTTTTGAATTAACTAGAGAAATTCCAGTATAATTGCAAATTTGATCATTAAACTTTACTGAATAATTAGACTCAAGTCCAAGTGAAGTTAAAAATTTGTTAGTTATGACGATACTGGTCCAAATTTTTTTAGGATCATATTGATCAACAATTCTTTGAATAATATTTTCATCCAATAATGGTAAATCACCAGATGTAACTAAAATATCATCATCAATAGTTTTGAGCACTGAATTCAGATCTTCTACATAACCATTTCCAGGAGTATCAAAAGTTTCAATATTAGTTTCTTCTAGAAATTTTTTTGTTTTAGGGGCATTATAACTGGTAATTGCTAAAATTTTTGAAAAACAGTTTGAATTTTTTAATGAATCAACTACATGAAGAATTAATGGTTTTTTGTATCGGAGTAATAGTTTTTCGTCAGGTAAGTTCATGCGAGTGCCTTTACCACCTGCCATTATTAGACCAATCATAAAGAAACAAATACCATCAATGAAGCAAGTCTTGTCAATTCATTAGTAGCACCAAGCACATCTCCTGTTATTCCTCCAAAACTACGAGTTGACAATGATAAGAGAAATATTGTAAGAGTAAAAGCCACGCCAAGCATCACTAACCCAGTAGTTTCACCAATAACAATAACAGGAATAATCATAATGATGAAAGCGATTGTAAGTTTTTTCTTATCTTTCATAAATATCACAAAAGGTGAATTTGATCCCAAAGATGCAGAATTACCTAAGCTTGCCATTAATACCATTGAAAATTTTGATAAAATTTCGCTAATCACGATTGCTTTAAACAAATCAAATCCAGTAGTAAGAGAAATTGTGATTATCAAGCTAACAATATACAAAACAATTGCAACGATTCCTGCAGAACCAGTAGAGAGATCTTTCATTGCGTTAAGTTTTTTATCTTTGGTTCCTTTCACCATCAATCCATCTGCAAAATCTGCCAAACCATCTGTATGATGAATTCCAGTGATGATTGCAATAGATGCTACAACTAACAAACTAACTATTAATGGATCTAAGAAAAAAGATAATCCAAAACCAAATGAGCCTACTAAAATCCCTATTGTAATTCCTACAATAGGAAAAAAATACATGTATTTTGCAATGTTTTCTAATGTTGCATTTGAAGATGGGATGATAGTTAGAAAAGAAAAAACAGATCCAATTTCTTTAAACATGAATCCACCATCCAACAAGTGTTAAAATAAAAATTATAGGAATAGTCACCATTCCAACAAAAAGTATTGAAGTAAGTTTCATTATTCTAATTGCCAAGTAAACTTGATTATTTGTCAGAGTTACTTTGCCATCGCCTAAATTATAGTGATTAATCTTTTCAAATCTTGTTTCAAGAGCTCCTGCTAATGCAGCCATAGGATAACCTGCATTTGGACTTTCGGTTTTTTTACCATCTCTAATCATTACTCTGTAAGACTCCTTCCAATTATTTTGTAGAATTGCAGCTGAAATTATCATGATTAATCCTGTTAATCTAGATGGAATGTAATTCAAGATAGTATCACATGAAGCAGCAAACCAACCAATATTTTTGAAAATATTAGTTTTGTATCCAATCATTGAATCTGCAGTATTAATTACACGATATACAAATGCACCAGGTAACCCAAAAAACGCATAATAGAACAAAGGTCCAGTAACACCATCTACAGTATTTTCGCTGATACTCTCTAACACGCCTGAAATAATGTGATTTTTGTCCAAATTTTTAGTATTTCTCTTTACGATCATTGAAAGATTTGTTCTTGCCTTCTCTAAATTATCACTATCAAGACACATCAATACTGTTTTGGCATGATTTTCCATTCCGCGTATAGCAATTGTAGTTTTTAGCAATAATCCACCAATCACTATGGATATAATTATTGAAACATAATCAATTGTAAGCAGAGATATTACATATTCAAAACTCAAAAGAGGTAAGATTACAACGCTTGAAATACTAACTATAATTATAATTCCACCAAGTTTTTCTATAGTAGAATTTTTATTTTTTGTAAAAGGTACTAAGGCTGCAATAAATAGTCCAATCCAAGCTGTTGGATGGTATTTATTTTTAGGATCGCCAAATATAAAATCAACAATAAGAGCAATCCCAATAACAAGTAATGATTCAAAAATCATTTCAACATCTTCTCAATTGATTTAATATCAATAGATGATTTCACAGTTTCTGCCAATCTGTTTAGTTCATCATCAATTTTTAAGATATTTTTTTTGTTCCAAGCCATGTTTCTAGGTTTTGCATTAAAAGAATCTTCTTCAGGTAAATTCAATGGCACTAAAGGAATAACACCTAAAACAGGAACATTGGTAATTTTCTTGAGTTTATTAAATCCTGTTTTTAACATGTTAGTATCACCTCTAAATTTGTTAAATACAAATCCTTTTACAAGTTTTTGATATTTCTTTTCAATTAGAGCCATTGTTCCAACTAGGCTAGCAAATGAGCCACCTTTATCAATATCAGATACCAGTATAACAGATGCACTTGCTTTTTGTGCAATTTTCATATTCGCAATATCAAATTTTTGTAAATTAATCTCAGCAGGAGATCCTGCTCCCTCTAAAATTACCAAATCAAAATTAGTCTGTAAAATTTTTAGAGATTTTGAAGCAATTTTAATTCCTTGACTGTTTACAAATTTTTCATAATAGTCTTTTGCATACATTTTCTTGTAAAGTTTTCCATTTAGATACACAAGGCTATTGTAGTTTCCTACAGGTTTAAGCAAAATTGGATTCAAATCAGATGTGATATCACATCGTGCACCAATAGCCTGTATAGCTTGTGCACGAGAAATCTCAAATTTAGGTGCAGTATATACAAAATTTGACATGTTTTGAGATTTGAAGGGTGCAACACGATAACCTTTATCGGAAAAAATTCTACAAAGAGCTGCAACTAAAGTAGTTTTTCCAGCACCAGACGATGTACCTTGAATCATTAAAGATTTCATTTAATTTTCTCCAATGCCCTTACAAGTTTTAAATTATCTTTATGTGATTTGACTGCAATTCGAATATGATGATTATCTAGACCTCTAAAATTTTTACAGTCACGAATTAAGATTTTATGTTTAAGCAATTTTTGTTGTAATTTAGTTGAATTATGTTTTGTTTTGATTAAAATAAAATTTGTGGTGGAGTCATAGCAATTAAATCCATTCAATTGAGAAATAGCGTTCATCAAATAATTTAATTCTTTTTTAATTACATAATTTGATTTTTTGATATGGGATTTATTTTTTAGTGCTATACTTGCTGCATCTTGTGCTAAAGAATTTACACTCCAAGGAATTTTTATTTTTTGTAGGATTTCAATCATTTGTTTAGAAGATGCAGCATAACCAATTCTTATGCCAGCTAATCCAAAAGATTTTGTCAATGAGCGTAAAACAAAAACATTATCATATTTTTTGACATACGATATTGTAGATTGATTAGAATCTGGAACCATTTCAATAAAACATTCATCAATAAATACAATTGAAGATAGATTTTTTGCTGTTTTAATAATAACTAATATTTGATTTTTTGATAAAAGTTTTCCTGTAGGATTATTGGGATTGCAAAGAAACACACATCCTTGTTTTGGTATTTTTGAAAGAAATTGATCTAAATTTTCTGATAGATTCATTGTTGTGAAATATGAAACTTTACAATTGTTTAATTTTGCTGCTAGTTCATATTCTTGAAAAGTAGGAACTGGGATCAGTACTTTGGTATTTTTAGATAAAAAAGCAAAACAAAAATTATAGATTATTTCGATCGCACCATTTCCAACCAGCAGATATCTCTTATCCAATTTGATGTATTTTGTTAGGCTTGAAATTACTTTGGATGAGTTATAATCAGGATATCTTTGAATATTGTCAAGATTTTTTTTAAGAATGGTTTTAACTGATTTTGGGACTCCTATTGGTGTAATATTAGAACTAAAATCTATGACATCGGGTTTTATCAAATGGTCTTTTCCACCATGAATCACTGGAATATGTCTAATAATGGATGATTTTGGTCTTATTTTCACAGTTCCATATAGAATTTGCTGATTTAGTATGTTGTGATAAATCAGAAAACGATTATTAATTGAAAGCAATTAATCCATAAATTATGGGTAAGAAAAGAGTTGCAATTATTGGCGTTACAGGTGCTGTAGGGCAAGAATTCGTCCAGTCATTAAATAATCATCCATGGTTTCAAGTAACTCAAATTGCAGCATCTGAGCGATCTGCTGGTAAAAAATACCTCGAAGCAATTAAGGATTCAAGTGGAATTGTGTCATGGGATGTTGGAGGTGAAATCCCTGAATATATCAAAGACATGACGGTCAAATCAATTGATGAATTAGATGTTTCTCAATTAGACTTGATATTTTCTGCAGTTGAATCAGAAGCTGCTAGAGATATTGAGACAAAAATGGCTGCAGATTTACCAGTGATTTCAACTAGTTCTGCTTATAGATATGAAGAAGACGTACCGATACTTATTCCAGGAATTAATGATGAACAAACTGAATTACTTGAAATTCAAAAGAAAAATAGAAACTGGAAGGGATGGGTAGCACCATTACCAAACTGTACTACGACAGGTTTAGCAATTACATTAAAACCATTACTTGAAAAATTTGGAGCAAAGAAAGTTATGATGACTTCAATGCAAGCAATATCAGGAGGTGGGAAATCAGGGGTATCCGCAATGGGAATTACGGATAACATAATTCCATACATTCCAAAAGAGGAAGGAAAAGTAAGGATAGAAACAAGAAAGATCTTAGGCAAACTAAAGGATGGAAAAATAGAGGATGCCGATATCAGAGTTAGCTGTACTTGTACTAGAGTACCTGTAATAGATGGACATACTGAATCTGTTTTTGTTGAAACAACTAAACAAATAGATCCTGTAAAAGCAAGAGAAATCTACAACCAATGCAACAAGGATATTTCTGTATTAGGATTACCATCAGCTCCTGAAAACTACTATGCATTCCACGAGGATCCTACAAGACCACAACCAAGAATGGAAAGAACTGTTGGTGATGGAATGACTACAACAATTGGAAGAGTTGAGAAGGAGGAACTGTTTGATAATGGACTCAAATACATGTTATTCTCACACAACAAAAAAATGGGTTCTGCTAAAGGAGCAGTTTTGTTAGCTGAGATGTTATATAAAAAAGGCAAGATTTAGATTATTTATTGCAATTTTTTCAATAATAACTTTATAAGATCCAGAAATCTAGATCGACTTAGGTGTTTTAAACGGTAAAAGTTGATGAATTGGATTTACAAATTTTATCAGAATTATCTGAAGATGCATCAATTTCTATTCCTCGTTTATCAAAAAAGATCAACATTAATTCATCTGTTGTGTATTCAAGAATCAAAAGACTACTAAAAAGAAAATTAATTGAACGTTTTACAATTATTGTGAATGATAATGAGCTTGGTTATACTGTCAAAGCTTTGACAGGGATTAATATGGATACAAAAAAACGCGATCATATAATTGAAGAATTATTTAAGATTGATGGAGTACGTGAAGTGGCAGAGGTTACAGGTAGGTTTGACATATTGGTAACGATGTATGCAAAATCATTAGATCAGATGCATAAATTGGTCTCTGAGAAAATTGGTAGAATTGAAGGTATTCAGTCTTCAGAATCTTTTATTGAGATGAAGTCACGAATGAAAGCAATGCCATATATGCCATCAATGGGTAGTGAATAATGTTGCAAAAACAGAAGTCAGAATCACGTGTTGCAGTATACTATGAATTAACGAAACCAAAAATTTGGTATTTACTTGTATTTACTGCATTTGGTGCTGCATTAACCGCATCCAATATTTATAATATTGAGATTCTACCTGCAACTTGGGCTTTGATGTTATTTTCAGTTGCAGCAGGCTCAGCAGCTGCTAATACATTAACAAACTATCACGATAGAGATATTGATGCAATAATGGAGCGTACAAAAGGTAGACCTCTCCCATCAAAGAGAATCTATCCTGCTGTTAAAGCCAGAAATTTTGGTTTAGTATTGTCTGGAATATCATTGGTTTTAGCATTTGGAATATCATTTACTACTACATTAGAACAAGGTGCATGGGCAACAGCATTCATTGCATTTGGATTAGTCAATAACATCATAGTTTATTCATATGTTTTAAAACGAAATTCAAGAACAAACATAATTTTAGGTGGATTATGTGGCGGTTCACCACCAATGATTGGATGGGTGGCTGTAAGTATGTCAGATTTATGGACGATGGGTCTTGCAATGGCAGGATTAGTGTTTATTTGGATCCCAATGCATATTTGGGCTTTGACGTTACATTTCAAAGATGATTATAACAAAGTAAATGTTCCAATGTTAACAGCAGTTCAATCTGAAAAGACTTCAGCAAGAGCAATTGCAGGTTCAACTGTTGTGATGGTATTATTTTCAATTGTACCATTTTTCTTAACAACTGAAAATGGAGATAAGATGGTAGGTGATGTATATCTATGGACAGCAATTGCATCAGGAGTGTTAATGATAGGCTTATCAATATGGGTGATTATCAAGCCGATGGAAAAAGCAGCATGGACTCTGTTTAAATTTTCTAGTCCTTATTTGGCAGTATTGTTTATTGCCTTAATGGTAGATTCTGCATTATAAAATACTGCTATTATCATCAAGACTGTTAAGTTCTTTGGTAATTTTAGAATGTTTTTCTACTAATAATTCAAGTTCATTTTTTAAATCTGTAGAGATCCATTTTGAATTAATAAGTGAGGATAATTTTACAACAATATTCCATTTAACATTATTTTCATCATCAATTAATTCTAGGAATCGTTTTCCTTTATCATCATCATTCATGATTTTTTGACATAATGCAATCATAAAAAGTTAGCATAGGTAATTACATTATTTTAAAGTTTTATTAGCAGTTATTACTAGTTATCATATTGAAGTGCAGTATTTCCGAATGTAAAGAAAAAGCAATAGAGACAGTAAAAATTAGTTTTAGAGAAACCAGAAATTTATGCACAAATCATTATAAATTATTTAAAAATAAGGATGAAAAACATTTACCCAATTTTCATAAAGCATCTAAATTTTAGCAAGGTAATTGTTTCAAATCTCAAAATGATTGAAAGATTTAACATCTACTATTTTTAAACTAGAATATGACTACCAAGAAAAAAAGTAGGATTGTAAAGAAACCAGCGAAAATAAATTCTAAACCAAAAAAACAGGTTAAATCTTTATCAAATAAAACAGAATTTGACAAGGCTTGGAAAGATTACAATGCTGCACTAAATGGTTGGAAGGAATCCTTGGCACAATGGCAAAAGGCTACAAATGAAACTTTGATGACATATCATGAGGCTTGCCAAAAAGCTGTTGAATCCGATTCCGAATTATTAAAAAAGGTTAGTTCAAGTTGGGAGAATACATGGAAAGAAATTGGTCCTGAATATATTAAACAACAAACTAAGATGGTTGAAAATATTTTTAAGGAAACCAATATTGAGTCAATAAAAAAATTCAATGAACAATGGGAAAAATTTCTCAAGACATCAGGAGATGATTCCATAATGGCATACCAAGAGGCTATCAAAAAATTCAATCAAGTATGGAAAACAGAACAGACATAATTCTGTAAGATTCTAAAATAAAATATATTTCTATGTCTATATTCTATTTTTTATGAGTATTTTTCTGTATTTTTAATTTTTTTTTGATTTCTTTACTTTAGGGATTGTTACGTGCAATTATTAAGAGAGTGGTTCTGCTTGTGATGATTTTGTTTCTAATTCTTGAATTTGTTTTTCTAATTGTTCTAATCTCAATAGTTGTTCAGCTGTGGCTTCTTCTTCTTCATACTCTGGTTCAGGTGTAAGATCTAGTTCCTGGGGAAG